>Ga0209589_1005946_pt1 | contig 20458 bp, 12 predicted proteins | sample CowpeawhiteBW_FD_187525 | JGI IMG/M metagenome (GOLD analysis project Ga0209589, IMG submission 187525) | Root nodule microbial communities of legume samples collected from California USA - Cow pea white BW (SPAdes) (version 2) | ecosystem: Host-associated > Plants > Roots > Nodule | place: USA... | reverse complement strand
TTTTTATTATTTTTTTTCTAAAAAAATAAAGAGAGAGAAAAAAAATATTTTAAATTATAAAAAATACAAAAAATCTAAAAGATGAGAAAATATTCTCTTTTGCTTTATTGTGTCTGTCCGGTCGCCCGCACCATGTGACACTCATTTTCGAAAAAACAAAAATAATTTTCTTTCTCTTTTAATGTCTGTCCGGTCGCTCTCACCGTATGACACTCATTTTTAAAAATACCAAAAATAGTTTTATTTCTCTTTTAATGTTTGTCTGACCGCTCGCGTCGTATGACACATGTTTTCAAGTAATTCAAAAATACAAAAAAAAAAATATAAAATTTCAAAATATAAAAACATCAACGTTTTTAAACAAATATATCTTTTTAAGAACTACGTGATCCTTGATTCTCCACCGTGAGATACGTAGGAGCAAGGCCAATCCTTGTCAGGTTCACTTCCAAAAAATCAAATCATTTTCTCAATTGTTTTCCAAATATCTTTCAAGAACTACGTAACCCTGATTTTTCACTTTAAATGAGAATACGTAGGACCAAGGTCAATCCTTGTCGGGCCCAAAAAATCAAAAAATATTTTTGTTTCTTTTTAGTATTATTTGTTTCATTGTTTTTGGGGAAAATTAACATTTTGAAAACCATATCGATTTTGCATTTTTAATTAAAGGTACCGCCCTCGGGTGGGCGCGATAGGGTGCTAACACCTTCCCTATGCGTAACCGACTCCCGGATCTAAAATTTGGTTTTTCGCAGACTTGTTTTATTTTTATGGTTTTCCGTAGTTTTCCAAAAATAACTATGGTGGCGACTCCAAATCTCTTTTTAAACTTGTTTTCTTTTTGGTTCGTCATCCCGTCGCAATTTCGGTTGCAACAATATTTTCAAAAGGACTAGTTGTGGCTGGGTTAGTGTGAACAACAGTAAGAGGTGTGAGATTATGAGTGAGATTGAAAAATTGATTAGATTGAGGAATATAATCAGTCTAACTTGAAAATAATTCAGTATAAGGGAACCTATTGTCATTGAACAAAACATCCTTAGATATATAAATGCGGCTAGATTTGGATAGACACATATAACCCTTATGAGATATAAAATAACCAAGAACGACACATTCTTGAGGACGAAAGTCTAACTTGTGATTATTATATGGTTTAAAATGGGGAAAACAGGCACATCCTAACAATATCAGAAGTTATAATCAATAGATTATTTATAGAGTACAATGAAGGGTACCTAAAAGTTTAATAAGGTAGTGGGCAATTTTTTTATAAGGTTGATAGTTGTTTGAAAAGAATAGTCCTGATATTTTAAAGGAAGTGAGGCATGATGAAGTAAAGTAAGACTTAACTTAGTGATGTGCATATGTTTCTTCTCATCCACACCGTCTTGGTGATGAGTATAGGGACAAGCAACTCTATGTATAATGCTAATGTGTTTAGAAAGTTTGTAAAATATTTGAGTTCTCCTTCTTAGAAAGTTCGGAGATTTTTAATTTTGGTTTCGAATTATAGTTCAACCATTGTTTGATTTTTTTTTTGAGAAAATATTGAGAGTTTCAAATTTTTATTTAACAGAATAAAACCAAGTAAAATGAGAGTATGCATCGATAAAAGATACATAGTAAACATAATTACTGATCGAGGGAACATGGGATGTCCTCCACAAATATGAAAAAATTAAATGAAGAGAACTATAAACAATTTTAGAAGCAAAGGAAGGAAGTCTATGAGACTTTCCAGCACAAGATGTATAAAAAACAACAATTTTATTGTATAAAAAACAACAATTTTATTAGATGATGGAAGTTTACAATTAGTCATAACAATTTTTAAGACATTAGCATTTGGATGGCCTAATCTAGTGTGCCAAAGATTGTTGCATTCAGAACCAATATTAAAAGATTTAGATGAAACAATAATGGTGGTAGTGTGGTAAGATTGTGAAATCTTTGATAAGAAAGTAGAAAAACAAACATGAGTGGTGAGACTAGGAAATGAGTATATATATCAACACCATTGATACCTCTAAGGATAATTTCATTTGTTGCCTGATATTTAATAGTGCAATAATGAAAATAAAACTCAAAATAAACACCATTGTCAAGAGAAAATTTACTAACACTAAGTAAATATTTGGTAATAGATGGGACATGCAACAAATTATATAAGTAAAATAGAGAAATATTTTAAACAAGAACATCCAATACCAAGAACTTGCAAACCTTCACCATTGCCAATGTATTTTTTATCAAGAGCATCAAAGTGATCAAATTGTTATATGTTCTGTGATTCCCTTGTCACATGATATGATGCATTAGAGTCTGGAATCCAGGTGGTTTGTTCTTGAGGTGCTAAATTTGCCATCGTAGTAAAAGGAACACCTTGAGTGTTCTGATTTGTAGTTTTATCACCTAGATTAATACAGTTGTTTGGGCAAGTGAGAAATTGATTAAGAGAGTACAATAGTGGTTGCAAGACCATAGACAATAAGAAATTAATTCCATTGATAAGAAGGATCAACTCGATAAAAATAGAAGTTTGCAATATGCTCATATTTGAGGCATATTTGACATTAGAAGCTTGTAAATCTTCCACCACATCCACATCTAGTGCGTTCACGGATGAAATAATCATAAGAACCCATGCGATTATAGTTCTTGGTACGTTCTTGAACTTTTGATTGATCATAGTGTTGGGTATAGTTGATCAAAGGAGAAAGAAAATTTTTCTAAAAACAATTTGTGCGAGATTCATGAGCTAGAAGAAGCGCCTTCACCTTTGTGACGGGTGGTGTTTCAAACTTGCTTTCGATGACTGAAATCACTGGGGAATATTTCGGAGAAAGACCTTTAAGAAATGTGTCAATATATTCTTTTGGTTTAACAAGACACCTAATTACAGTGAGTTCATTGACAATGGATTTTATGGTTCTAAGGAACTCGCTCATGGTTTTGTTTTCAACAAAGGTTACTCGGAGATCAGTGTGCAGCTACCTCACACGAGCCTTGGTCTGAGTATAGAAAGGGTCATGAATTTGTTCCCATACTTGATAGGAGTGAGCAACTCTAAGGACGCATGACAAAGTTGACTTGGAAAAGGTTGATGATAACCAAGAAAGTAAGATATGGACTTGAACTTCCCACTCCTTATAAGTCGGATTGACAACTACAACATCACGATCTTCATCATTAAGAAACCTTGGAGGGATAACGGGGTTATCAACAAAGTGATGAAGATGATGATTTGATAATAGGCTCAAATTGTTGTTTCCAATGAAAGTAATTAGAATAATCAAACTTTTCTACTATAGAATTAGGAAAAACTAGGAAGGGTGTGAGCTTTGATTGGCCATTGTGGATCAATTTTCGACTCTTGATACCATATTATAAAAGAATATGGAAGAGAAAGGTAATCATAAAACTAAAACTGTATTCTTTATTTTTCATTCAATAAATAGTACAAAGAGAGTATATATATAGGCCCAAAAGCCTATACTGTTGCATCTCATAATCGAATAAGAGAGGAAAATAGAAAGAAAAAAATATAAACTAACATCTAGTTGAATGATTGAATTTTTTTACATATCTCTAATAACTAGAGGTGCAAAAGAGAATGTTGGGCTAGCAAAGTTATTTATAGAGAGTAAAACCCTATTATTCAAGGAGTGTGAGAGTATGAGGAAAGGGGATTGTTGTTAATACTATTATGGAGGGATCGAGCAACTTTTATACTTCTCTGTAAGAAGATGTGCTATAGGGTATTAGAAAGATATATCCTTTCTAGTGCCTTTTTGTTTTCGTCTTTCAGTGAGTGATAAATGATACATCTCTCATTTCTACTCAATCTTTGCCTTTTTTTTCTATTCCTATTTTATTTGTTGTTGTAGTATACATCAATGATTTGAATAGAAGAACCATGGCAATTCAAGGGGCTTATGACAAGGTCAATGAGTCAACGAATAGAAGAACAAATATTTTCAAGACTTTTGATGATACAAGAAGTTGAAAGTCCTTGAAACATCAATATCATAGCTTATAGTTCACTTTTAGCATAATTTCAAGTTGTAAGTTTGTTAGGCGAGACAAAATTCACTGGGCAAACCTTTTATTAAGTTTTTGCGAATTGTACTTGTCGTTGAGGGACTTGGATCACTAAGCGTGTGGTATTTAGATAGTGGCTGTTTTAGGCAAATGACTGGTGACCAAGCAAATTTTGCAAAGTTGAGTTTAAAGAATGAATGATTCGTGACTTATGGAGATAACAACAAAGGGAAATCCTTGGAACAAGGATCATAAGCAATGGATCCTTTCAACATCAAAGATGTTCTCCTTGTTGATTGTGGCGTCTACCCTTTGATTGTTATCAAAGAAGGAGCTCTTTGTGGTGAATCTTCCATTGCTTATCAATATGATAAATTGTGGCACTTTCCTTCTTTGTCTTCTTCCACGTTCTTTACTCTCAATTTATTGTTTATTTTACAAAAGAAATCCAAAGTAAAAAAAGATCGTAATCTTTCTGATTAGGATCGTATCAGAGAGATTTACATTACTACATTCAATTTTTTTTATCAATACAATCATGTTTCATTGGTAATGATATAAGATACAAGATGAATATTATTTGAACCTTAACCACTTTTGGCTAAACATAGATTATTATTTGGACTGGAATCACACCTGACTAAGACAAAGTATTATTTGGAACATAACTACTTTTTACTAAACAAAAAGTACTCTTTGAACACACAATCAATCCTAGCTAAGCACTAAGTATTGTTTGAACACATAGTCACTCCTAAATAGACACCTTCTTTACACAAAGTTATGATCTAAACAATCACAAATTTACTAACTAAAAGAGGATAATGTTCTATGAAATATTGATAATACTCTTGTAAGTTGTTAACAAACACAACAATGTTCTTGTTCACAATAAAACTTAAGGATTACTACAGATTACAAGAGTTTTGTTATTATTCTCGTCACTGTGAATGTTGTGAACCTTTCTTCTTCAAAAGATGTTCCATATATAAATGTTGAGTATGAAAGAGTCACTACAAATTCTTTTAATTGTTGTGAAGTATTGTGAAGTTTTTCTAATTTGCCTTTCATATGTTTGCGTTTAAGCTTGAAGATGCATTAAATGCTCTTCATGCAGTATTAAATGCATATCTCTTTTCTACAAAAGCCTTTAATACATGACATGTAGGACTAAGACAACTAATTTTTTCCAAATTGGAGTAAAGCATAAGACCTAATAAGATTGATTCTTTAGGAAGGACTATCATTCCACCTTTTAATTGTTAGCGTTGAAAAACTTTAGGTGCATTCTTCAATAGATTTTTGATATAGACATTTCATTGTAAAATTCTCTTGTAAGAAATGAAGAGACAAACATTCTTTGAAAACATGGAATAAACATTTATAAGTATTTGACGTGTACCATGAAATGCTTCAAACTACGTGTATATATCATCTATTTATATGTTTGTTTGACTAGATGGAACACTTGTTTGTCAAGATCTTATGCATATAACATCATATTTTATATTTTGTTGTTAAACACATTATCAATGCTAAACATAGGGTTTTTGCTCTAACACTATATTTTTGAGAAAAAAAAAACATTGTAAAAGTGATAAACCAACTCAAAGGTGATTCAATGAAAGTGTAGGTCAATCTAGTTCTATTACATAAATTAGCTTGGTACAAGTGAACTTTGTTATAGGTCTTATATGCATATTATAAACTTCGAAATAAGTATAAAGGATATATGGAATCAACAAAAATAGAACCTTGGTAGACTTGATATACAACTACCAAGACATATCATGGTAACCCCTTTCAGGATGATGTCATGGTTTAGAAGGAAAATCCCCAGGCAATTACATAAAAAACTTCACTTGCAATTGGATTCTCAACCACACTTCTAACATTGATGATACTCATGTTGTATTTAGCTTGTGTTTGTTATGGATTGTGTTTTAATATCTATCACATATAGTTATGCATTGAAAACTCAAGGAAGCTAACTATCAAACATGAATTTAATCGTTAGGATTATATAAGTGTGAAAATTTTCATTCAAGAGTTAGAATAGCAACATGAACACAAGATAATAATAAGAATAATAAGAACAACACAATAACAAGAAGAATAAAGAACACTAAAAAGCTTTCCATTGAAAATAATTTCAATCCAAAATATTATACTAAGAGTAGAAGAGGAACATACACATAAACAATAATTATGGAAGAAGAGAAAAATAGAAAGTGGAAGAAATAAATGCATGGATTTATGGAAGTTGTAACATCACTTGAAAGAACTTCAATTTGGTCAAGAATTCCAAAGATCATGGGAGAGAAAAATTGAATTCGAAATTCAATCAAAAGAAGATAATTAGGAATTTTTCTTATGTGTAAAAATATTAGCACATTTTTTTATGCTAGTGTCATGCTTGTCTTTCATTTATGTTTGTCATGCCTTAGCCCTCTTATTGACAATTTTTGTTTCCTTCGACTATCTTGGTGAGATGTTGAATGGTTTGAATTAGGTTTTTAATGTCTTCTACCGCTCTTTGTTTCTTAACTCTTCAATATTTACAAACCCTCATTTGTTGAGTTTAATGGGTTCAATTACAAAAAATACTATTTGGCACAAGAAAGTACGTAAACGTAAAATTTTCTTATTTCTAAAATTTTATAAACAAAATAAATTATACTTTACAATAACTTGTTTATTTAAAACTAGTTTAGATCCTCCTTACCTTCAATACTCATCAAATAGGAACCTTATTAGAAAATTAATACCTAGAGTCTTGAATAAATATTTCATATTATAAGTGACAAGGTTTTCATTTATTATTTTCTAACAAAATATTTTCTTGTCATTTTGCATGTCATTCATGTATTATATGTTTTGGTTAAGTTAAAATCATTATCCATATTTTGAGGGTCTCTTCACATTTAAGATAATTGTGAATTTGCATGAAATTCCTAAGTCATGAAGTTCTTTGCCAATATAAATAACTACTTCTGGTTAAATAGCAATTTATTAAATAGCATTCCTTTGGTAGACTTAGATATGGCATAATAACATGATCTTTTCACCAAACCATGGAAACATACATAGGACCATACATCGAGTTGGATAAAATATCAACAAATTTATCGTATTTAATATGAAGTACAAAAATTTATCATTAAAAGATAAAACCTTATTATACATTACATAAATTAAAGTGGTAGGTAGGGAGAAATTGAGATTTGTAGACAAAAGTAACTTAATGGACAACATGTTACTCAAATTTGAAAAGTGTCTACACATTATCATGTAATTATTGATCATGATTATGGCCCATGTTTAAAAACGAAGGAGACAAGAGTTGTATACAAATTTAGTAATTAAATCATAACTTTGTGTAAATTTCTTGATAAATATATAAGTGTGCACCTTGTTTTTTCGGGTATAGTTAGTTCGATCTTACACCTCTTAACCATCTATCACTAAATAATTAGAAATATAAATAGAAAAATTTAATAAGAAAATAAAATTTTTACAGTACACTTGTTATGTAACTGAAGGAAAATAGGATTGGTGGTATGTGGATGGTATTCCTACAAAAGTGTCACAATCTTAGTGTTTTAAAAAAAGAAATAAAAAAAAAGGTCGCAGGGAGCATAAAATACAAGAGTCGCATCTCAACCTTTCTTGTCTTGTCTACTCTTTTGCGTGTTTTGGTTGAAAAACAAAGAGAGTGGTTTTCGTTGTTTGAGAGACACAGGAACTAAAGCAGAAATGGCGACGACGGTTGAGGCAGAGAAGAGACCCAAAACGAAGATCGTGTGCACGCTGGGACCCGCATCGCGTTCCGTTCCGATGGTCGAGAAACTTCTACGAGCGGGCATGAACGTTGCTCGCTTCAACTTCTCACATGGGTCCCATGAATACCACCAAGAAACCCTCGATAACCTCAAAGCCGCCATGGAGAACACCGGTATTCTCTGCGCTGTCATGCTCGACACCAAGGCACGAGATTTCTATTTCTTGATCCTTTTGTACCTTTTCTTTAATTGCGATTATGTTTATATTTATATATATATATATATATATATATATATATATATATATATATATATATATATATTCTCGTAGCCGATTTTTTTTTTTTATATATTTTTGAAATCTGATGTTTGATTTGATTGTTGCTGATTTTCTGATTCTGATGGGAATAGGTTGTGATCGATTGCTATTGTCTAATCTGACTGTACATGTGTTTGTTTGTGAAAGTGAAGTGTGTGAGGAATGCTAATAGTGAGATTTGATAATATTGCATGAATCAAATCTAATCTTGGATTGAGTGTTGGAGAATTGAGATTATCTAACAATCAGTTGTGACCTCCCACCCATGATCTTATTTTTTATGTGTATGTATCCATAAGGATTTAAATTGAAATTTGGATTTTCTCTGGTTTGCTGTTAAGAGGAGAGGTTTGATTCAATAAATCGTAACTATTTATTACAATCTTTCTTTACAATAAACACTAACTATAACTACGCAAGAATGATAGGGAACAAGTGAATCTGCTTTAGTAGGTTAGTGGGTTTGTAATACATTGAGTTTCATTTGGTTTTGGTTTTCTTTTTTTTGTTGGTTTTTACTCGCAGCATAAGTAATAGACATAATAAATTATTAGGATTTGTTAAGTGGTTCCTCTTCTGTTAAAAAGTACATATGAGAGGATCCAAGTCCTTTAAATTGTGTTTGTCAGAGACTCCTCGCTACCCGACATTATTTGTAAGTTAGAAAAACCAATGCAGCTGAGATTTCGTATACTTTGAAGTGCATAAGGTTATAAGAAATGAGTATTTTTGAGGTCCCTATACCTTCATGAAGATTACCATTGAGCAAAAAGGGTACTCAATTTATCAATGTTTCAAATCAATGATGGATTATATTTTATGGCTAAATCCTTTGTCAAGCTATTGTTATCATATATTGTTCCTTAAAGTGGAGTAAGACTTTAATTTCGCATAAAGATCGGCTCTTACTACTACATTGGTGCTTGTGTAAACCAGGTGCTTTTATCTAACTGAGTTGAAGCCCTTGTCCTTTTGATACATATCTCATTATTCTTGTCAAGAGGAATATTGCATGATACAATCCTTTTGATTGATATTGCGTTGGTATTGTTTGGTAGACGAGGCCAATCATTTTTAATAAACTTTCGTCCATAATCATAATTTTCTTTCATTTTATTTGACTATTTACATTGTTGTAGGGGCCTGAGATTCGAACCGGGTTTCTCAAGGATGGTAAGCCTGTCCAACTGAAACAAGGTAATGAAATAACAATTTCCACTGACTATGACATAAAGGGTGATGAAAAAATGATTTGTATGAGCTACAAAAAGTTGGCTGAGGATGTGAAGCCCGGAATGGTGATACTGTGTGCGGATGGCACCATATCATTTACAGTTTTATCGTGTGACAAAAAATTGGGTTTGGTTAAATGCCGGTGTGAGAACTCTGCCACTCTTGGTGAGAGGAAGAATGTTAATTTGCCTGGAGTGATAGTGGATCTCCCAACTTTGACAGAGAAAGACAAGGAAGATATCTTGGCCTGGGGAATTCCCAATAAAATCGACATGATTGCTCTTTCTTTTGTTCGAAAAGGTTCTGACCTTGTGGAAGTCAGGAAAGTTCTTGGAAAACATGCTAAGAACATTATGCTCATGTCTAAGGTATGTTGTGTTGTGTTCTCTTTTATGGAAAAGGAAAGTGATTCAAGATATGAATAAAAAGAAATGTTAATTATTCTGAATTAGTTGTAATATCCTTGAGATGCCTTTTACATTCCTGCTAATGTATGATATAGGATATCATCTGTCAAATTTGTTGTGTTCTTTAAAGAAACTAAACTACCTTATGAATTTCTAACTACTTGCTATCTCTATTATAATGTTACATTTAAAAGGAATGCTAACAACACTTTATCTAATTCATTCTTTTTCAGCATGCCACTATTGAATGAAATCAATGTGGGTCCTAGTAAATGATGCGCTGTCACTTCTTATTTAATGGGTCCACACTCCTTTATTTAAAGGGTCTCACGTCGATTTCTCTCAATTATATAATAAAGAATATTTTTTATGATAGTGTGTTGCTATCATTTCTCTGTATTTACTTGTTCCTGGTCACTTACGCTGTCAATTACTTCAAATGTATATGACAGGTTGAAAACCAAGAAGGGGTTGCGAACTTTGATGAAATCCTTGCAAATTCAGATGCATTTATGGTGGCTCGTGGCGACCTTGGAATGGAAATTCCAATAGAGAAGATATTTCTCGCACAGAAAGTGATGATTTATAAGTGCAATATTCAAGGAAAACCTGTTGTTACTGCAACCCAGATGTTGGAGTCAATGATCAAATCTCCCAGGCCAACCCGGGCTGAAGCTACTGATGTTGCCAACGCAGTTCTGGATGGCACAGACTGTGTGATGCTTAGTGGTGAAACAGCTGCTGGAGCTTATCCAGAACTTGCTGTTCGAACTATGGCTAAAATATGCATTGAAGCAGAGAGCACCCTTGATTATGGAGATGTGTTTAAAAGGATTATGGAACACTCACCAGTACCCATGAGCCCATTGGAGAGTTTAGCTTCTTCTGCTGTTAGAACAGCCAACTCGGCTAAAGCGGTTCTTATATTGGTTTTAACTAGAGGAGGGAGTACTGCAAAATTGGTGGCTAAATACAGGCCAGGCATGCCAATTCTTTCTGTAGTTGTTCCTGAGCTCAAGACTGATACCTTTGACTGGGAATGCAGTGACGAGGCCCCTGCGAGACACAGCCTCATATTCCGTGGATTGGTTCCAGTATTGAGTGCAGCTTCTGCTAGAGCTTCTCATGCTGAAACAACTGAAGAAGCCATAGAATTTGCCATGCAACATGCCAAGTCCAAGGGTCTCTGCCATAATGGGGATTCTATTGTGGCACTGCATCGTGTGGGCACTGCATCTATCATCAAGATCTTGACTGTGAAATGATCACCCCATTAGGAGTTCTGTTTTTTGGCGATTATTTTAGATGGTGCAAAGAGGTTTTCATCACACCATTTCGAATCTACATTGGTTGCAAACTTACGTAAAAGCAATTTATTAGGACGGGTTCCCTGCTTTTCTCATACCATATATGAAGTTTTCTTTGTGGCGAGTAGCCACCTGTTTTCTTTTATTAAGATTTTGTACGAGGCTTTTGGTGAACCAAAAAACTAACCGCCTTCTGGATTTTGAATTTTTGCTGTTTGATTGACAAGTGTATGCCTTTTCTTTGTTTCATTGGCTAACTGGGTTCTCATCCTTCGTAAATCCAGCGGGATAGGTATATTCTATTACGATGGGTTGGAAAGTGAACTTGTTTATCTAAAAAATAAAATAAAAATAGAACTTATATAAGCAAAAGAGGTAGAAGAACTATACAGGACGGGGAATGATGAGAACTGTTTCACCCTTTCTCCATTCACACTACGAAATTGAGTTTATTTTTTTGTTTTAATATTTTTCTCTGTCTATTTACCAGTTTTTGCTGGTGCCCCATATCTGTTGGTGAATCTGATTGATTATTTTTAGTTTCATCCCCTAGGTTTTTAAGAAAAGTTTGAGGTTATTTAGATTCTAGAAGTTAAAAGATATCTTGAACATGTTTAATTATAAACCAAAATATAAATTCTGAAATTATGCAAAATAAAAATGGATATTTTTAAATTCAATTTTCAGAAATAATTTCTCAAAAGTTTGTTGCAGATACAAGTTTGGGAAATCTACTTTTATGCTTTCTAATTGTTACCCTCTATGTATTTTCTCTGAATGTGAATATTGCATGACTTGTTTGAATTGTGTTTATCAATGAATGTGGTGTATAATTGGTTGAAAGTGCATTTAAATTATCTTTCGGAAACTTATGTTTGGTCTTTCAACTAAATATATATTTCGCAATTAATCCTACTTTCTATAATTTCAGTATTTATTTTAATGAAGCTTGTTCCTTTTATTGTGCTGCAGTTTTCTAACTTTACACTTTAGATATTCCGTGTATGAATCTATGAGAAATCTCAACATTATCTAGATACTAACTCAAATAAAATATACACTCTCGTATGTTAATTTTGTTTTGAATTTTTTTTTAAAAAAATATTTATAAATTTTGTTATAAAAAAAAATTGCAGAAAATTATTGTTAATTTTTTATAAAATATTTTGTATAAAACACTTTTCACAACAAATTTTGTAGGAAATACCTATAAATTTTATAATTTTGTAGGAAATAACTACCCATGAAGAAATTATCCGCTAATAAAGATTTTTAGAAAAAATAGAAGAAAGAAGTCATTTTTTGCAAATATTTTTAATAAATTTACAAGCAAAGTCCCATATAATATAAGAATTTTTAGTAGTGATATAACTACTTACAATCTTTTCTTTACAAATTAATTTTTGTAGATTGTATAAGATGAAAGTACACTTTTCAATATGAGACTCAGGAACATGCTAATAATAAAAATGTAAAAAGCCTAAAAGGTCATTTTTTTGTGTGTTTATAATTGAGAGCTCAGCGAAGGAAAAAAGAAGAGCACAACATTAGTATAAAAGTTATTTTTTATGATGACTTATTATGTCGGTTCAAATCCACCCACCATAATAGGTGGCACAATAAAAAGTATTGTAAATATGAAAGGACATTCTATATCAATTATCACTAAAATATGCATAGAAAGTAGGCACGGTGGCAAATTTGTAATAATGTAGAAAATTTTCTGTGTCGATTGTACCGAGAACTAACATGGCAAATTAGTACTTAGAAGATTTTCTATGTCGGTTGTATCTAGAACCGTCATATAAAGTGGACGCATATATTATTTTAAATTTAAAAAACTTATACTATGTTTGTTTTTCATTATAACTGGCATATGATGTTTAATTTTCTTCTTCCTTATTCTCCCAATCGTTGTACTTCACCATTTTCCACCCTCTTTAAGGACCCTTGAAGCACCTTCTCCAGTTGCATCTCGCTATCGCTTTGCCCTTCAATGGTGGCTCTCGTTCTCGTCTCCTCGAGGTCTCATTCTCCTCTCTTCGAGCACTTGCTTTATTCTTGTGGCTCCTATCACATTCGATCTGGTGGTGTCGTCGTCGTCCCTCTCTTGGTCTCTCTCACTATTGCAGGTCACCCTCCTAACTCTCTCACTCCCGCCTTTTAAGGTTTTGTAGTACCTGTCTCACATGTTCCTATCTCGCACATTTAAGCAACTCCTATCTCCAGGTGATGGCAAACTGCCAAGGGTCCAATCCCAAGAAGAATGGCCAAGCATATTCAAGAAGAACTAGGTTCATCTATGTAAGATAAAGCAAAGCTCTTATTTTCTTGGGCCATCATGGAGCCTTTTTAGTAACGTAGGAATATGTTGACCTTGTATCAAGTAGTATAGGCTTTTCTTTTTAGGCCTTGTATCATGGGCTAAGTAGTGCAAGGTTTTTGATCAACTTGGGTCAACAAAAGTCAACACTTATTGTTAATCCAATTTCCACCTAGCTTAAGCTAACCATGGGAGGTTAAGGTTTTTAACCTAGCTTGGTTGCCAAGGTGGAGGACGTCCCACTAAAAAAGTGATAGCCATTTGGCAAGCTCTTAATGGAGAGGATTTTTCGTAGGTAGTGGTCATGTGTCATGTTCCTAATGGAGAAGCTTTTTCCAAAGTGTAGCCATATGTCACTCTAGGAGTGAAGAGGATTCCAACAAGTTCGTGGCCACATGTCCTCCTCTCAATAGAGAGGATTTCTAGACTTGTACCCTTGTACCTTTGGGGGCGAAGATGATAGTTTTAGGGCTTTGTGTCTACAAATTTTTGGAGACACCTTAGCCTATAAATAGAGGTGTCTCCCCCTTGTATTTTCACTTTGAGATTTGTAATGTTATACTGCCAAAATATTTTGTGTCATCATACTTGTCTCTAAGTTAAGGCTAGACTATCTCATGTGGTCTCCTCTAGCCATCCTTCTTTAAAGTTGGCCCAACCTGTCAAGGTAACCATCAAACACCTTCACCTCACCATTTAAACCACCAAACCCAAAGCGTATATTCACGCCCAACCTTATTGCTTCCGCACTACTCCATGTCATAGCCTTACTTTCATGCTTTAGCCAAACATAACTTGAGGAAGAGTCTATCATTTGGTATCAAGAGCTTTGGTTCTAAAAGAGCTAAATTTCTTGGTGCTTACCTATCTTATTGCTTTTATTTGTGTTCCATGTTTTGTTCTTTGTTGTCACATTTTCACATCAATATATATGTTGTTTCATGGTTCTAGTTTTTTGTTCTTTCCTTGGAACCATTCGACTTTTTCTTTAAGTTTTCCATATCTATATGTGTTTGTGTGCTTTTGCTTTTCTTGAGCCATTCTTCATCTTTCCATTCGATCATATATGTTTGTTGGGTCATTTTATTTTTTAAATTCATCCATATTGTCTAAATTCATGTTTAGTCCATTATATCATTTCTTCCTAGTTTAAGTTTTAGAAAAATCACAAAAATATATGCTCATTTTGGTTTTGAAAATTGCACCATATGCATCCATTTAAGTGCTTTTACTTTACATATTTCAATTCATACATGTCATTAGATCATTGGTAAGTACTTAGGGTTAAGTTTCTCTTATGTTTTGTTGAGTTTCATGCTCTATTTTTTATTCTAATAGAATTTCTTCCATTTATGTGCTTCTTGATCTTTTTGAACTTTCAAACTGTTTTGGGTGTGTAATGGTCATAGTTTATGCTTTAGAAAAGAGATAAAAAGAGTTGTCAAAAGATTCAAAGAAAAAGGCTACAAAAAAAGTATCAAAAGAGCCAAGAAAAATGTTGAAAATCATGTGCTTAAGACCACTACCACTAACTTGTTGTGTGTGAAATTTTGTTGTAGTTTTGCTCTTTGTTTTGCATTAATTTTTAGTTTAAACAACAACTATATGTCTCGGCTTTAAGGCTAAAAGAGTGTCCATAGTGCACCACTAGCTCATTACTTGTGTAGACATGAAACACCCATTTTATATTGTAGTTATTTTTATTGTGCATCCATTCTATCGCCTTTCTTTAGGACATTCTTATTGTAAGTATTGAAATGGATAGTTTAGCCAAGAATGGGCGTTGAATTGGCTTTTTAAAACTTTGTTTACTTTTTAAAAACTTAAGACCCCTTTTCGTTGAATCAAACTAACCACGAAATCGGAAAGCAAATATTGTGGAACTGTACACTTTCAACTATTTAAAATTAACAACAACATACTAATTTGTTCATGCAATATGATTCAACAGAATAAAATATAAAATCAGTCAGTTGATATTCTGGGAAATCATGCAGAAACGTGAAATACACAAAACTCACTCAAACATCATGCTTTCTCAACCAAGATACCATTCCAATCAATATATCCAACTTAGTTATATTACCAAATGACGTGAAAACACATGCACACCTTACAAAGATTGATCTAATTGATTTTCTTGATATTTAGATGATGAACAAGATAAGGGAAAGACGACCACACAATGATTTTTATACTGGTTCACTCAATAACTAAGTTGTATCTAGTTTATTAGGACAAACTAAGCCTAATCATGCACTATATCCAAAGTTTTACACAATTCCTCCAAGATTACACTTTTGAATATACCAAAAACACCAAGATTCTTGAATTTTATAAGAATCTTATTCCCCACACTGTAAGAATCCCAGTTACAGACTTGGAATCACACTAGTAACAACACAAAAGCACAAGAACAACCAAACCTGATGGAGGATCTCCCTAGCCAACCAAACACGTGTTCTTCTAGCTTCAACTAAGCAAAAGTGCTTCAAAAATCAACCAAGTTCTTCAATCAATAGTTGCACACTGTGTAATCGAGAGGGAGAGTGTTTCCCAAATTCATATCACTATTTTTCCTACTCAAAAATCTCAATTTATATCTCATCTCTCTGGAAATCATCTTATATAGCTTGGTCATAAGTGAATTGATGAAGGCGTGACCAACCATGATACCTCCATAGAAGCACCCTCAAGAAGGATCACTAGAAGCATGTCTAGAGGGGAGTCTTCTATTCCATCACCTTTATCTTTGTTTTCCATTACTTTAGTTTGAATTCCCTAAGTTGGTTTTTAGTTGACTTATTTTGGTTGACTTGTTGACTTTGACCAAAGTTGACCTTTGACCAAGATTAGCTTAAGTTAAACCAACGTGCTAATCTTTGTTTGTCTTATTTTTGTAGGTAATTAAAGAAAGTAGAGCATGCTAGGTGGTGCATGGTGATTGGAGCATGTGAATGATGTGGAGGAGAGAGAAAAGCAAAAAACATAAAGTAAAAGCAAAAGTAAACATGTACCTTGTCTCCTTTTGCCATTTTGGATGATTCCTTTGAAAGCTACTTGGTCTCCTTCCCTTTTTGGCCTAGAATCCTCATGGAAATGCATCCACCAATCAATGCCTCTCATTTTGGCCGTGTGGCATTCCTAGCCTAGGAATTAGGGTTTGCTAGTTGATCCCTTTCATGTTTGTGTTTTTGCTAAAGGACCCCTATGGACTTCTATTTAAAGGGGGCTCTTTGTCTTGTAAAAGGGTTGATCACTTTGATGTTATAAACCTTGTGTTTCAACCACTAAATTTTCGTGAGCTTTCCTTCCATGAAGTGAAACTCACCTTTGCCTTATCTTGCTTGCAAGTGGCGACACCATTCACTCATCTCTAGGGTTTGGTTGGCTTAGATCTCCCCTATGAGTGGCATGCTTCCTCCATTGCACCACCTTCTATGCTTTCCATTTTATTTGTTTCTTCTTTCATTTTTGCTCTCTAAGTTTTGTTAAAATCGTGTGCTACTTGAACTTGAATCCAACTCTCTCCTCCCTTTTATGAGCTTGAGAAATGAACCTTCACATCTAGATAGCTTGCTATCTTAATGTCCAGTGGGAATTTTCGAAAAGCTTTCTTAAACAACTTCACCATATTCGTAAATATTAAAGGAAACAAGATAATCCTTCATCATGAATTCAACAAGTTTACTTGTCCGTACAATTTGTTGATTTCATTTGACTTAAGTGAAACAGTCGTTTGAATAACAATTCAACTTATTGAATACTTTCATATCAAAACTATATGCATAAACCATTTTAACCTGTTAAACACCTTTTTAACAGATTAAAAAGGGCACACCCAAAACAAAATGACATCTAACCTATTTCATATGGTCTACGAATATGATATAAACAACAATCTCTATGATCTTTAAGACAATTCTAGATGTAGCAGATCTCTAGCTTGATCATCTATGCATTTTCATCAATTCTTCATCAACCTCTTATGATCACATGAACTTGCTTCATCAAATCCATACACCAAGGTCACTTGTGCTAACATTATGTTTTTAGCTTTATTTTCTTGCTTTTCTTTCCTTTATTTAAGACCTTTATTTTTGCTTTTTGAGTTGAAAAATTGCTTTTGCTTTAAAACTTGTAGCTCACAAACTTTTTAGGTGTCTTAGGGAGTCTTTGATTCTCAATCCCATCTCTTAACTTGAACATCTAAACCATATTTGAATCATTTTTAGTTGTTAATGACTTAAAGGTTCTAAGTGCCTTCTAACTTTACCATTAGGTTGTATAGTTAGTTTAATTTGCTTCCTATATTTGCTTTATGTATCTAATAGCGTAGTGTATGTTCACTTGTGTATCAAACCTAATTCCATTTGAGAAGTTTGGTGCAAAAGAGTTTGACGTAAACTTTGGCTAGGAAAGGTTTGGTTATTAAGTAATCCTTTGTCATTCATGTAAGACTCAAGAAATTTAAATAATTAAATAAATAATTATTTAATAAATGTGGGTAGTGGGAATATTTATGATATTTAATACTTGGATGAATGATGTGAAAAAAGTACTAGCTCAGGTGGTTGAGAGTACTTGATTATGTTGAGGGACTTGAGTTTGAGTCTTGAGTATGCCAATTGTTTGTTAATTTAATTGTTTTATTGTTTTACGTGCATGCTTGAGACTAGAGTAGTAAGATAAAAGAAACTTTCTCTAAATCACATAGAGACCTTGACCTAGCTTTCCTAGCAACACCAGCAACACTCAATCTCCTAAGAACCCTCTTAGGAATAGTTATCACTCTACTCACACTAGAGTCCTTTTGATGAATGGTGCAGTAGTCACTCTCAAAGATGACTTTGAGTTCTTTATCACATAATGGACTTATATTAAGAAGATTGTGCTTTAATCCTTCCACAAATAGCACATCCTTGATCTCCAAGGTATTTCCTCCACCAACATCACCAATTCCAAGTATTTTTCCCTTGTTGTTATCTCTATATGTAACGAATCCTTGTTCCTTTCTTTTAAAGTTCTTAAACTTCCTTTTATCTCTAGTCATGTGCCTTGAACAACTACTGTCAAGATACCACATTGATTTCCTGGATTTTGTAGTCATCTGTAAAATAAAGAAGCATTTTCTTTAAGTCCCCAACAACTTGTTTAGGTCCTTGGGGTAAGAGAAAAAAATATTTACCTAACAACAGGCACCCAATAATACTTCCCATTTGGAACACCAAAATGTTTAATATTGCACCTATTTGAAGTATGACCCTTTTTCATGCAATAAAAACAAGTAGCCGCACATGCATTCATAGAGTAAGCAGTTCCTTTTTCTACCTAGACTCTTCAAGTTCTTTTTTTTCTTATTATAATTAGGAGCATACTTGTTTCTATTTGGATTTTTCTTAAGAGCAAGTTTTTCAGAATATTTATTTTCTAATGCATCTTCAAGATGTTTTTCCAAAATACATATATCAAACATGTACCTTTTACAGGAAGCACATTCAACAATTTCCTTTTCAATATTTTCTAAAGTTGACATTTTATTTTTTAGAATTTCTTCTTCTGAAAGAGATTTTTCAAGTTTATTTTGTAACTCTTTAAACTCAGATTTTAATTTCCTATAAGCAGTATCTAATTTACAAGATTTAACAAGCAATTGTTGAAATGCATCATAAAGATCATCATAATCATTTTCATTGCAAGTAGAACTTACCTCGCTGTCAGAGAGATCAACCATTAAGCAAACTTTTGCTTGTTCCTCATCAGAATCATTGGAGCTTGATGTGCTTGAGGCATTATCTTCCCTTGCTATGTATGCCTTTTTCTTAAAAAAAATTTGCCCTTCCTTTCTTCACTTTTCTTTGAATTTAGGCAGTCTGCCTTGACATGTCCAATTTCTCCACATCCATAGCACTTGAAGTTTGAGAATGATCCTTTATTCTCCTTCTTATTGCTCTTGAATTGATTTTTACCTTTGGCCTTCATGATTTTTGTAAATTTCTTAATCATCAGGCTTAAATTGTCTTCATCGTCAGAATCTTCTTCTTTGTGCTTTTGGCCTTTGACGACCTCACTCTTAAAGGCAATATTTTTCTTTCTTCCAATATCTTCTTCTTCATTTAATCTACCTAATTCAAGCTCGTGCTCCCTTAGCTTTCCAAATAGAGCCTCCATTGTCATCGTTGTAGGATTCTGTGACTTTGTTATAGCCATCACCTTTGGCTGCCAAGTCCTGTTCAAAGATTTAAGAATTTTTATGTTTAATTCATCAATATCAAAAATTTTACCTAGACCCGTGAGATGATTGACGATGTGTGTGAATCTTTTCTGCATATCATAGATGGTTTATCCTTGTTGCATACGAAACATTTCGTATCCTTGGATCAACAAGTTCTTGCGTGCCCTTTTTACATCTTCTGTTCCTTCATGAGTCACTCGCAAAATTTTCCACATCTCAGGTGCACTGGTGTAGACTGAAATCATGTAAAACTCATCAAGGGTCAAAGCAGATAAAATAATATTTTTAGCCTTAACATCGTATTGAGCGCATCTATTTTCATCTACAGTCCATTGTGAAAAGGGCTTTGGTTCCTGCACATCATTAACAACATTAACAGGAACAAACAAACCATTTAACACAACATCCCAAATAGCCCTATCAACAGATTCCAAAAATATTTGCATTCTAACTTTCAGAAGGGGTAATTTTCACTAGTAAAAAGAAGAGGTATCCCACACCTAGCCAGCCTAGCCGAATAATAACCATAAAACCCGTCTCTGTAACTACCAAGGATGTAAATAATAACAATCACCATACACACGGTAAAGTGAATCAAAGTATCCGGCCCAAGCCGCTAAAGAGCAACATCGACCGAACACACTAAAAGAACAACAACGGCCTAAGCCGCTAAATAGTAACCGGCATAGGCTGTTAACTCTAGGAAACTAAGCAAGGACTTGGCAAATTCAGAACATCAATGGTAAGACTCATAGGGCCCACGATGATCAAACTAAGGGGCCTGGGTTAAGGCCCAAGCCCACTT
>Ga0209589_1005940_pt1 | contig 20476 bp, 6 predicted proteins | sample CowpeawhiteBW_FD_187525 | JGI IMG/M metagenome (GOLD analysis project Ga0209589, IMG submission 187525) | Root nodule microbial communities of legume samples collected from California USA - Cow pea white BW (SPAdes) (version 2) | ecosystem: Host-associated > Plants > Roots > Nodule | place: USA... | reverse complement strand
TTTTTTACATAATACTTCATGGTGTTATGATTTAGTTGAGGAATTAATTTGACTATGTTTTATAATTATGCGTCATATAAATTATCATTCACTTGTGCACATACTTTTTCTTTCTTGCTTGTTTTACTTCATGGTGTTTGACACTCCAACTCAAACTACTTCGGGTTGGTGGATTAGTGGGTTGACTCACTTATGAATATTTTTTTCTTATAATTTATTTTATATATTTATTGTATTATAATAAAAGTGAATTGACTTAATTTATATGTTATAATAGTAGAATCAAAATGTTTACCTAATTCTCGAAATATTATTATAAAGATAATAATCAAATATTAAAGTATCAACATATATAACTTGACAAATAAAACTAATTAAACATTAAACTATTTAAAAATATGAAACTATGAACCTATATAATTAAAAGTAATAAATAATTATAACAAAAAAGATTTTAAAAAATTGTAAAAAAATGTTGGTGGGTTAAGTTCAACCCACTGTTGAAATAACTGAATTTTTCTCAACCCAACTTGACTCGAACCTGTGATAAGCCGGATTGGCTCATAAGTTGGAACCAATTTTGACATCTCTACCTATAAAATAATATGAATTTATGTGTTAGCTATACAATAAATAAATAAATAATTATATATATATATATATATATAAATATATTATTAAATCAATAATAGTTATGTTATATTTATATATTGTTGTGAATGTGATTTTTTATTGTACAGTGTATTTTTTCTTTATTTATCTTAACCAATTTATCGTATGTTATCATCATTAGAATTTTGGTGATACAAGTTATACATAGTATATTGTAGTTGGTTAGGAATTTTTTTAAACAAAACTCTCTCTTGAAAGTAGATTGTGTTTTCTTATTGCTTCATTTTTTTTCTCTCGTCTTTGTCAAAATCTAACCAACTACAAGGACCAAAATTTGATATATTGTTTTTAAATTATAAAAATATGTCCAATTATGATATATTACGATAATTGAAATAAAAAAATGTCTTATTAAAAGCATTTTTTACATTAAATATCGGCTTATTGAAGTTAAATTTTCACACTATAAGGCAAAACACATTGAAACTAATAGTTAAGAAGTGAACTTTTATTTTAATTCAACTCTACAAAATCGACTTATAAGATGAGGTTTGTACCCACTTATAATATATATATATATATATATATATATATATATATATATATATATATATATATATATATATTCTAAATTGGTTTTATCTATAGTCAATGTGCGACTTCTAGCACATCCCTCACTCGGCGTGAGACTAAATATTAATGGGTGTTCCAATTACAATCCAATTAGAGGGTGAAACAATATGTCCAACAAACAATAAATCTTGTTAGGATATGCTCAGATACCATGTAAAGAAGTGAACTGTTAAACCTAATTCAATCCTACAAAATCGACTTGTAAAGTGAGATTTGCACCCACTTATATATTTTAAATTGACTTTATCTTTAGTTGATATGAGACTTCCAATACTAATATGTTAGTAGATCTACTAAGATATTAAGTTTTTGAGCTTTTGTATGTGACTCATATGAGTTTGTTTAAGAATTTAGATATATTGAGTTAGTGAGAGCATTTTATTTTATTTTATTTAGATATGTAATTTCATTTACCATTATTTTGGAGCTCGGATTGCTCACATTGTTTAACATTTAATTCACTTGTAATTATTATTATTGTTTAACTATTCATATTTTGATTATTAATTATGTTGGACATATCAAATTGACTAACGAAATTATATAAAAGAGTGCAAACCTTATCTTATAAATCGGTTTTGTAAGGATGAGTTAGGTTTGGAATTTACCTCTTAATATAATATCATATTCCTGGGTTAGAGTTTATCAAAGAGAGATTTATTATTTGTTTGGTTTATTAAGTCACCTACTATCAAGAAATTGGGTTGTTTGTTAAACTTATTGTATCACCCGCTATCGAACCCATTAATGTTTAATTTTACGTTTTATATATATATATATATATATATATATATATATATATATATATATATATATATATATATATATATATATATATATATATATATACCTTGTCAAAATATACAACCAAAATTCCCTCCCAACGATCAAGAAGAGCCTATTTCTAGTATTTTTGTTACACAATTAGTTGTTTCAGTTTAACTTAAGTTTTTTTTCTTTCTCTCTCTGTTTGTGCCTATATATGGCAATCCTTTCTCTTTGGAAAAATACCGATTATTCTTCATTCAATAATATTCGTTATCTCTCTTTCCTCTTTGCTCAAGATTTCCACTTATGTGCATTCACTCTCACGAGGTATTAATGATTTGTTCATACACAAATATCAGGTTTATTAAGATACCTCGAGGGTGTGTGCAAACCTTAATTTACATGTCAGTTTTGTAAGATTGAGTTAGACTTAAAGTTTATTTCTTAACAAATTAATACATGAGATAATATTATATTTAAATATATAATAATTTTATTATATTTTTATTATCATATAACAATTTGATATACGATTATTATCATAATATAATTAGAGATATTTGAATGAGATTATAATAAAATTGGCATATAGGTTTTGGGACTATCATTAAATAATCTGAATATATGAAGAATATAAATAATCATAATATATGAATAGTTATAAATTTGTCATGTAAATAATTTTTTAAAAAGTAAGGAAAAATTCTGAAAAAAGAAAACAGGTTTCATGGTGTTCGTCACCAAGTATTCTATGATTAACTATTTTCTATGTTGTGCGATGCATACACGAATATTGTATTGTAAATTTCTCTTGAATTATGAATACTTATATATTTAAAGGTTTCACAGTTACATAATTAATCTAAGATTTTAAATTTACATAATATAACTAATTTTCTCTTTGAAAATGGTTATTTATCGTAAAAAATGTATTATTTTTAACTTACATTTAAAATATCATTCTCTACCACATTTATTTTTCACCTTAACTCTTTCAAAATATTCCACTAAAATATTCAACAATGGTCTAAGTATTACTAGTTCTTTAAATTTGGTATTTTTCTTGTTAGTGTTCTAAGTAAAAAAAAAAGTCTTTAAAAGTTGTCTTATAATCTCTCATGAATACTGTTATAATAGACACTTGTGAAAACACATAGGTTAATGGGTCTCTGAATTCTTATTGTGTTATTTCATTTTATTGAATTTAAATTTAATTATATTAATATTTTTTGTATTTTACATATTGATGTGTATTTTAGTTTTAAATTTAATATATTTTAATACATTTTTTGTTAATTTTTAAGATATTGATTTAATATATTTAAATTTAAGATATAAAAAATTCAAAGTCATCGGTTGGAAAAAAAATTAAATATGTGAAAAAATACTCCTTTGTACATTGTTATAAATAAATAATTGACTGAACTCACATCACATCCATGTTAACCCTGTAATTAAATAACAACCAATACATTGACATTTTTATTTTATTTTTTCTAAAGCATTTTTCTTGTATTTCACGTTTAAATTCTATTTTACTTTTTCAAATTTAAAATGATTTTTGTCCTTAAAAGTAGAAGTGACCTTTTAGGAATGTTCATAAGTTAAATTTCAGCGAAGAAATTTCTGGTAACTTGAATACAAAGTTTGGATGAGACCTATGTTATTTATTTACTAAATCTGTAACCAACCCAATCAATAATGATTTGGATCAATGGATACCAAATAATAAATATTATTATATATTTTACAAATGCGTTGTTATATAAATTTTAAATGTATATTATATATGTTTTCTTATTAAATAATTTAAATTATATATATATATATATATATATAATATGTGGGTGTGAATTAATTTTAAAATAGATGAATCGAGTTTATCCATGTTCTTAAATATCTAAGTCAAACTATTTGAATAGAGTTAAAATGATTTAGATCCATGAGATCTTATCCATAAATATCCTACCTCTTCTTAGCTTCTTAAATTTGAAAGTAATTTTTTCTTTTAATTTCAAAATTCAAAATTTAAAAGTAAATTGTTTAGTCTCTTCAAATTTAAATATGAATTTTTATTTTTTAAACTAATTTTAGCTCTACAAATGTTAAAAAAATTTCTGAAATACCTAATAATAAATTTTTTTATCAAGAACTTCAAACCTTCAAAATAAATCAAAATCAAAACTTCATTAATAAGCACCTTCAATGTGTGCAGAGATTAAGCAACATGCACCTTTTGGGCACGGGTCACACAATAGCACTGGACAAGGGTCACGCAATATGCACCTTCTACGAAGTTTTTTGTTATTTTTGATCTCATGTAACACGATGCATATATTTTAATATTTGAGGTTACAAGACTCTCCACATCATTCCATTCCCACAAGAAAACACAAACTGAAGCACGAGGAAGCAGAGTATCAATGGCGATGAAACAGAAAGATTGGGTGATTGCGACAGCGTTAACGTTGTTGCTGTTTGTTTCTTTTCCGGCGTTCAGTTACGGACTTGTTCCTCCTCGCACGCTGCTCAATAAGTTGTCGGAGGGCAAATATCTCACCAATCAGGAGCACTGGTTCGACCAAACCCTCGATCACTTCTCTCCCTATGTATGCCCCCTCTCTCTCACTGCTAAATTAGAAGCGAAATTTTTAGTGCATTATAGTTCTTTATATGTTTTTTTTTTTTTTAATTGTGTGCTAAAAAATTGGTTGTTTCCCTGTAGGATCACCGACAGTTCCGGCAGCGTTACTATGAGTTCCTAGACTATTTCCGGATTCCCGATGGACCAATATTTTTGTTAATCGGTGGTGAAGGCACAGCCAATGGCATAGCAAATGACTATCTAGCTGTAAGTCGAAATTCTTGGTCCAAATTTGCATTGCACTCTCCTTTTTTTTATTTATGAAATGCGGTTTCATTTTCCTAATACCCAATCTATAATTTCTGTTGCATTAATTGCTTTTAGACTAAAATAACCATAATTAAAAGAGAAAGAAATTGTACTGATTAAAATATAGAAAATAACAAGGGTGGTTTTAAATTATATATAAATTTATGACAGGTTTATTACATCCAACAATAAACCATTTTCTTTAATCTTGATAAATTAGGTAATTGAGTCTTGTAATTAGGCAGAGAGAGAGAGTATTTTCTTTTTTGTTGGAAAAGGGTACTCATCTGTACTAACAAATATTGGGTTGGCCGCTGTATTGGCTGTCTGAGGAGAGAGGTAAACACAGATTTTAAGCATGGCAGCGCTTTAAAAGTTAGGATCCACTCCCCAACAAGACTGATTTTTTCTTTTGTTCCAATAAATAATTATGTTTTTTTTTTGAAGAAACGTAATAATACAAACATATTTCCTTGTTTTTTTTCTGTCTTTAGGTACTGGCAAAGAAGTTTGGAGCAGCTTTGGTTTCTCTGGAACATCGCTACTATGGAAAGAGTTCTCCGTTTAATTCTTTGGAGACAGAAAATTTGAAATATCTTTCATCCAAGCAGGCACTCTCTGATTTGGCCACTTTTCGCCAGTATTATCAGGTAAGCTACATTGTTTTGCTGTTATAGTTGATAGCAATTTCGTAGAAGTGACGCAACTAAAATAGTAGGCCTAAGAAATTTTGGTGAAAAAAACGGTGGGTATTTCTTTGTTTGAAGTTTTTTAGATGACTAAAAGAGCATGAATCATGCAAGCCATTGTTCACATATAAGTTGCAAAGAACCAAATTTTAAAAAGCTATAAACGTTCATCAGAAAGGATTAGTGTGATTGATTGACATTTGGATATAGATTGATTAGTGTGATTGATTGACATTTGGATATAGATTAAGGCACCGGTCAGTGGCATTGAGATGATTCTTGAATGATGTTTTCTGTTACACAGATTACCTAACTTTCATCTATTTAAAATAAGTTGATTTGCATTGAATGCAGTATAAGATATCTTGGATATTCTTATTGTTTCAAAGAAGAAGTAATTGATTTTGCATGGTAAGAATCGGAAATCGGATTGCTCCTTGGCAATTTTTTGTTTTTGTACTTTACTTGCGCTCGGAATATATTGTGATTGTACTTGGAGTTTGAAAATTTGAGGTCAGAGGTGCGTCCTAGGATAATATATGAGAAAGGAAATATCGACTAGACTCTGCATGTCCAAAATAGTGAAGGGTACAAGGCCAAATATCATGATAGAATGATGGTCCATGTGCATAGACGTTCTAACAGACAATATTCAAACAGAATACCTAATAGAGTGCCATCTCAGCAACACAGAATCTACTCATAATAGATGCATACAATGCCTTTATTCTGTTCTCTAATCCTCTTGGGCCTACTAGTTTGGGATGCCTTGTTCTCCGTCATATCACCCTATCCACAACAACCCTGTCCTCAAGATTGTAAGCAGCTAGTAGCTCATCCCAAGTCCCCCACATGGCATCATCAGGGGATAAGCTATGCCATTGGACAAGGCGAATTTGATAGGAGAGTCATGTGCAAAAGTAGTCTTGGCCCAATATTGCTTAAGGAAACACCACAGGATTGTTGTCAATGAAGAATGATGGAATCTGATCTACGTTAGTAGTAGGTGGACCTGCTGCACGTGCCTTCAAGTTGCAGAAGTAAAAAAAATGTGTATCTTTGTCTAATGTGGCAGTTCTAAGGGTTAGCCACAAGGCCTAGATGCCAAGCACGCTATAAGGACCATAAAAATGCTTAGAAAGATTATGGTTGAAGCTCCACATAAGCCCATAAATGAACCTCAAAAATAAGATAACATGATGCTTATTTGCTGCAGATTTCATATAGTGTTGAATCAATAGTATCATATAGTGTATCATGCAATACTAATTACCATGCTGCAATGAAAAGAACCAGGCTATGTAGTCATCTCGTGCAATCTTACATATTTGGTTATAACTGAGTGGATTTGTGCTAAAATTGGTATCACCCTTCAATTCCACATACGATGATGACCTTGGTAGTCTTCTAAGATAGGATCAAGCTGTTTCAAATATTTGACTCCTTGTACTACATCCAGGCTGCCCATTTCCAAGAGGTAGAGGTTCACAATTAATTGTTGACCTTGAATCAATACTTGTTCCATTTTACAAACTTGATTACATGTCAATTGTTCGCCATTCCCAACCATTGCACATAACAATGAAGTTGGGCTGTAAGTGAGGACCAGAGCATAGGTTGTTGCATCTTTAATGAAGTTATGGGTAGTCCAACCATCAACAAGGATCATTACTGGATGGTGGGGAATTTGTCCCGTTTGATTTGATGCAATTTTAGTGGACAAAACATTAAGGATCAATTGGGCCGATTGGGCTTCTATAGACAATTGAGGTGTAATGCCTTCTAGGTTAAGGCTCCTTGAAACAAGTCAACTTCTTCTGCCACCATATATCTCACTTGGCAACTGTGGCCTTATGCATATTTGTTTGTCACAATTGAAGCAAAGACCATGCTTACTTGGATTTGTTATTTCGACCTTAGTGAGATGCTTAAATCAAGCCTTTGGTGGAGGAGCCAAAAGTAGTGAAGGAGGTCATTGATATATGAGAGATAGTACGGGAGTGGCATGGTGAGTCATGAGGGTGAACATTCTTGTCAATCGCGGAGTTGTTATAGACGATGGTGGGCATTGGTGACCAAGGCAAAAATGATCTTGCAATTTATCTTAATGTGAACCTGTGAGGTGTGACAAGGGTAAGTTTGCTAGGCTGTTGCGTCGACACCTCATGTTTGATTTCTGTACATGAAACTCAACAAGAAGAGGTATTTAACCCCATGTGCGTATAGGCAATGAGGCTGCTGTGATTCAATCTTCTTCTGGAGTTCCATGATAATAGAAGAACTATGAAATCTTAAAGATCAAACCATGAGGGTTGTCACCATCAAATCAAGGGACATCAAGCTTCAAAAAATGCTTGTGTAAAAATTTTACTGAGTCATGCAAAGCAATAGGAGAACGCCCTTCGGAAGCCACAATTCAGTTGACCACCCTCTCCACCTTGTTGGAGATGAGTCAACAGTTAAACAATATCCTCCAACTTATTAGCTCAAGAGCTTGCATTCTTGGTCGAGTATGCCAACCATGGTCAGAATGGAGTGAGGTACTCCCGGTGAAAGCACCAAATGATAGAGTACATATTCCTGAGTTTGAGGTCAAAAGCAGTTCCTAGGATAAGATATGAGAAAAGAAGTATTGACTAGATTGTTCATATCCAAGGTATGAAAGGCTAAATAACGTGGTAGAAGGTTGGTCCATGTGCTAAGATATTTTAACTGAAAATATTCTAATATGCACCAACAGAATGCCATCTCAACAAAACAGAATGCCAATCCTACAAATAGATGTATACAACATCTTTATTCTGTTTACTAATCCTCCTGGGTCTACTGGTTTGGTCTGCCTCATTCTCCGTCATATTAGAGTTGTAGTTGCATGTACATTACTCCAACATCCAAGCCTCAATTTCTAGTTTTACAGTTTTCTGCAAACATGTTTGATTATAGCTCAGGTATTTTTTATTAAACCAATCAAGTAATTTGTGTTAATAATTTTTGGGATACTTTCTAGATATCAATTAATCATATTTCCCTCTTCTGTTTGATTTTTTTTTCACTGTACTTCAGGTTTGTCTATGGCATGAGTCAAATTTTTAAATAATCCATTCCTAGATATGGTGTTCATTGTTTATTAGATTGCAGATTTCCTGTCCTTTTTGTTTGATTTTTTTCTGTCATTTCATGCAGGAGTCCTTAAATGCCAAGCTTAATAGAACAAAAATTGAAAACCCCTGGTTCATTTTTGGTGGCTCATATTCTGGAGCACTCAGTGCATGGTTCCGTCTTAAATTTCCCCATTTAACATGTGGAAGTCTGGCAAGTTCAGCAGTTGTTCTTGCTGTTTATAACTTCACAGAATTTGATCAGCAGGTGAAGATATTTTGTTTCTTTTGTAGCATTGACTCCCTCCATTTCACTTTGTGTTGTTTAAGCTTTTTTATAATTTTTAAATTGATGGTCATTTTCAATGCAATTGTATTCCAATGTTAAAAGGGAGAGAGAGTATTGCTTACAGAAAGATGTAATGTAACCATTATATGTTTAAATGCTCAACAATTACCAGGAATGAAATGGAAAAGATAGTAAGAATATTTTAGCAAAAAGTTTCTCTTCATTTGTTGATCTATTGTTTTTCTTTTAACTATTGATAAAAGGAAATAAAGGGAGCATAAAGTTTTATCTTATTTAATTTCCACTAAATTTTGAGTTATTGGTTTTATTTTTCACGTGCAGATTGGTGTGTCAGCAGGTCCTGAATGTAAAGCTGTGCTGCAAGAAATTACTCAACTCGTTGAACAAAAGCTTGCAAGCAGTGGAAGCAAAGTGAAGGCCATTTTTGATGCAGATGATGTATGATTTGTTCCTTTGTTACACTTTCCTTGCAAAAGCATATTATTAATTTGCCACAGGACATTTTGCTCACTAGGCTTACCAGTTTGCTTGTCATGTTGTGCACTGATTATTTCCCTCTGTTTTGCAGCTTGAAATAGATGGAGACTTTTTTTATTATTTGGCTGATGCTGCTGTTACAGCAGTAAGTATTACGATTATGTTGGTTTTATTATTAATTGCATTTTCGTGTATTTAAATTTCATTAACAGTCTTCTCTTTTTTCTGGATCTTTGAATCCTTCAGTTTCAATATGGAAATCCAGATAAAGTATGCGAACCTCTAGTTAAAGCTAAGAAGGACGGAGAGGACTTGGTGGTATGCTTTTCATCTTAGTTCCTTTTCCCAAATATTATGAAACTGGTTGATGGAGTTCTTCTCTCCTTATGTGTGTGTGTGTGTGTACTGGTGGGAGATTTAGTATAATTTACTGACAACCTGATGCTCTCACCCCGTCCAATTGTTAACCCTGTTTGCAAATGAATAGTTTATATAGTTCCTTTTTCCTTTGGCCTCTCTAAATTATAGTTTATAGTATGTAAGATTATTGGTCATTTTATACAACTCAGTCTAGATTTGTTCTATTCCTCACGTTGCATAAAAGGTGGGGTGTAAAGTCTAAATTTTGAATATGATGTACACTGTAATAAGGTGTGGTTCTTCGTTTATGCTGCCCCTTTTATCTGAAATATTTACTCTCAACATATCTACTTTACTAGTTTTCTCTGACTCCAATTACTTCGTTATGTTCGTTTATGCTGCCCCTTTTTACACATATCTATTTTATTAGTTTTCTTAACTACAATTACTTCGTTATGGCCACACTAGCTGATGTATTCAGCCCCTTAATCACAATCTTCATAACTAAACTGTAATTTGGCATTTTGTCACATAGGAATACTCTAGATTTTGAGTGTCTTGTCATTAGCTCCATCCACCTCTTTTCTTATCACATTGAAATGATTTTCTGTTTTGTTTTTCATTTTGTCACTTGTTGTTTTTCTTAAGTAATATGCAAGAGATAGTGCATTTAATCCGTCAGTGGTTGTCTTTATTCTATTTTACATTCATTTGTTGGAGGGCAAGTCTTGGCACAATAGCAAGGTTTCTTCTATCTTGTGAGTTAGGTTGTGCGCATGCACCCTCCCCTACCTGCACCTGGTGGCAGCCTTGTGCATGGGATCACCATTTTAAATTCATTAGAAAGTTGTCTTTGTGGTTTAATGCATCTGATGTAAACAATTATTTTAACTTGCAGGATGCTTATGCCAAATATGTTAAAGAGTACTACGCTGGAACTTTTGGTGTTAGTGTGCAGAGTTATGATCAGAAGTACTTGAAAAGAACAGATATTAATGAAGACAGTTCAGCTCGATTATGGTGGTTTCAAGTTTGCACTGAAGTTGCATACTTTCAGGTGGCTCCCTCAAATGATAGTATTCGCTCCTCAAAAGTTGACACAAAGCAAGTTCCTTATCCTTACTGTTGGCTTTACATACTTCTATTGACAGGATTCTGTCACCACTATACTTTTGATGTTTGTAGTTATTGAATTTTTTTCTTTATAATGTTGTTAATTTGTACTAAGTGGTCTCTCATACAATGCAGATACCACTTGGACCTTTGCGAAAATGTCTTTGGAAAGGGCACCTTTCCTGACGTTGATGCAACTAATTTATACTACGGTGGCACAAAAATTGCTGGTAAAGAAACTTGCCTATGCCTGAATTTTATGTTATTCTCCTCCCCTCAAACACCCCAGTCATTTTAACAACACTTGTACAAATTCATAAATAATATATTTACATGACTCTGACTTCTCGATTATATTATATATACGGTTGTTATTTATCCTTTATTTTTTCATAGATGTCCAGTGAACCTTGATGATTGTTATCCTGAACACGAGCTTAAGTAGTCATTTTGAAAAAAATTATATTCTCTGTTTTCATATTTGAAATTTATAAGTTAGTATGTTAAACAAATTCTTTAGTACAATCTTTTATGTCATCTTATGGTTTTGCTGTGCAAAATATTTCCTGAAGATGACCTGATTTTATGTATTCTATTCTGATGTACATGAACAGGTTCCAAAATAATATTTACAAACGGCTCCCAAGATCCTTGGCGCCATGCTTCCAAACAAACTTCATCTCCTGATAGTGAGTTGCCAGTTACATTTTTATGAATTTAGCCAGTAACTTTTGTTATCCTTGTTATTTCTGTAGGGGTATTCTTGAACCCTATTTCTCTAGAATTCTACATGCATTGTTATTCAATGGTTATCTAGGACAAATGAGTGGCTCATTTCCCATAAAAGTTACATTAAGTAATCTGTAATCTCCCCTGTTCAATTGCTTGAATGTTAGCAACATGATCTTAGCCTACAGCTCAAACATTATCTGGTATTATTTATTTGAGTAATAAAGGGGGAAAAGCAAATATTCCGAATCATGTAGCAACTTGGTAAAAGTAGATATTATTCTGCCTTGGTTGTTCAATGCAAACAATACTGTTATTAATTGAATGCTGACAATTGCTATTAAACCTTTCAGTGCCTTCCTACCTTGTTTCATGTTCTAACTGTGGCCACTGTTCTGACTATCGAGGATGTCCTCAAGCTCCTTTCGCCATTGAAGGTAACTGTCTCATTTCCTCTGCAACATATTGCTCACAATGTTTCTCATTTTCTATAGAAATATCTTGCTTATTAAAAGAGAAGTTGGATTTCTTTGCACAAAGTTTAATAATTTTTTATATAAGAAAAAAAGTTACACTTACCTCTCCTAAGTCATGTTAAATAATACTCATATATCTTTTAGTTTTTAAATAAACATTCACCTTTATTCTGTTTTTAATAAAATGATAGTCACATCTTCTCTAGCTTTCAAACAAACACAACTCTTATGTTTTTAATAAATGACTGAGTTTTTATAAACTGATAATTCATATCCAACTTGCATAGTCATGCTATAATATCAGCCAAATTTTAATTTTTTTATTTTTACAGGTAGCGAGAAAAACTGCACCTCTCCTGATGCAGTTCACAAAGTAAGGCAAAAGATTTCAGAAAATATGGACTTGTGGTTATCTGAGTGCGTGAACACAGGCAGAAGTTTTATATGATTATTTACATACACCAGTTTCACGATGCACTATAACTTTACATTACTTTTTGAATTTCTTTCCTTTAAAAAGATAATGTGTACACCCTGCAATATTTTGTTAAGTGACTTTGTACGACATGACCAAATATGAAGCAAAATATATGTATGCACTGTATGTTTATGTATTTATCTGTTACATGCATGCGAGATTTCAGATTACATTATATAACTAGGTGTAAAGTTTTCTTTACAAATTGGTTTGGGAACGTTGAATTAGATTTAAAATATATTTTTTGATATGGTATCAAATTATATCTTAATTTAAAGAGATTGAAATTCAGACTTCAATTTGAGTTTTGATTGTAAAAAAATTCAATTGAGGTACTTTTATTTCATTTACAACTGGACTGTGACCACAAAGGATTTGAGGAAAAATGTTTATATTGTATAAGGTCAAGGCCTGATACAAAACTCCATGCAATGAATAACCTTTTTAGCATTTTTAATTATGAAAATCCAATTTTGATATCCGAACTTATGTTTCAAATTAAAATCCATTTGACTATTTATTTAGAAAGTTCTCGTAAGATTTATTCACGTATACATTAAATCAAACTAAAAGCTATACCAGTGACGCAGTTTGTAACTAAGTTGATGACTTGACTAATTCTATTATCATAACTCTGAGATCTTTATCATTGCCTCACCTGAAGTGTCTTATCTTACCAATGAACCTTTTAAAGAAAAATTATAAGATTAACTGGAAGGTTTTAAAAGTAGAACAAAAAAACTACACACTAGTTTTGACTTTTAAAAATTAAAACTTACTTACATATTCTACCATTATAATTTCTTTATTTTTACTTGTGTAATGGTATCTTACGAAAATTAATTAAAAGAGGATAAAATTATGGAAATTTAAAATTTGATAATCAGATAAAGGCACAAAGTAAAAAAGTGATATAATTCAAAAAGATGAAAAGTTAAAATTTAAGAAACTGAAAATTATAAACACCAAACACGCCCTGAGATTAATATTATTTTTACTCTCAAGACTGAAATGACATTACTAGTGTATTTTAGGAAATGAACTTGCTTGGAGGGCATGATTGTGTTTGTAAGAATTTTGTTTTGTTTTTTATACGCAAGGAAACTTGTGATGAATTATATTAATGCTTACCCAGAAGACGATCCTTGTAGGGTATCAGAAATGCTTTGATCACACATTTCTGAGTAACAATGTAAACATTTTAGACCCTTGATCCCTAGAAATTACATTAGATCTCTAGTAATTCGAATCACGTTAGATAGACTCGTTCAAGGAGACAAAATTCCCTTTGAAAGAGATATGTCAATTTGAAAGCTAAAAATATCCATACTGAACAAAACTCACTCATTTCCCCTTCTAAAAGAACTTAAGTTCCTTTGCTCATTCAAATATTGAATCTAGAAAGTGAAACAACTGCTTACCAACAAATAAGGTATTTCATTTTTTTTTCTGAGCTATAATTCGAACACTGAATAAGGTAAGCGATAATATTTTGTGAACTTCAACTGCAAAAACTGGTCTTCTGCTTTAAAACCCTCTTCACCTAAGATAGGTCGATGAAACCCATAATAAAACATATGTAATCAATGATGAGATCACTTCAAATGCCCTTGGTCCCTTAAGTATGGTGATAGGAGGAATTACTGACACCATCAAGAAGGTTCCCAACAGCCACGAAATAGCAAAGCCTCCAAACCTGCATAAAAGCACCACGTTATATAAGAATAAATCCGAAGAGAAAACCACAGATCCATCAAATTCTAGAGATAGGCGCAATGATATCAACATCAGAATGTCACACCATGGGAATGTGATGCTTCTAAATGAAAAATAACATACCATGAGCTAACAGAATAACATATATGAAAGAACAAAACACATTTGTGCACTTACCCATATAGTACAGTTCGAATCTTGCTCTTTAGCCGCTCATGTATAAAGTACATTGTAGCGATCAGAGATATTGCCACCTGAAGAGTTGGTCCTTCCTCAGTTGGAAAGAGGACAGTTAAAACTCCAAGTACCAAGAACGTTAGTGATGTTTTTATAATGAATTTTGTGGATGGAGTTTGAAATCTGCCTCTGACTGCTTGAACAAATCGGGATTGATTAACTTCCCTCATTTTCTTCTTAATGTCAATTTTTGGGTTTTTCCGTTCATAGAACTTCTGCATGATTATTTTGTCATGCGCTGATTCAATAGCATCTACACTTGGCTTGTGTCCCGCATATTTTTGAATCAGGAAATTCCTTGCTCCTTGAATCTCATCTTCAGAAGCTTCCCTGCTTATTCCAAGTCGTTTATATGGGTCCTTCACATTAATTCTTGGAAAAACAGCTGCATTTGCAGCAAAGGATCAGAAAAATGATAAGCTATGCAATATATTACTGGTTTCATAGTTTCAAGTCCTGGATAGCTGATGACCTCAAAAAAAGATATAGCAAATACCACGTTCTATTACAGCAGAAGATTTCATTTTGGAAATTGAAATCCCAAAAATCCTAACTTATTTGTTCAAAGGGAGTTTCTACAATCAATAGTTTGCCACTGCAGCCACCTTGCTATGGGGCTGCTCCCAGTCCCAACTGCTCCACCACTAGAGCATGCTATAACCCTGATTGATTCTTTTGTAAGAGATTCAAGTTTCATATGCATTAGGAGAAAAATAATTAATGAAAGAATTAATTACAATGAAATCATCAAGACAAGCAACTAATATATATTTCAATTTTTAACAAGGTGGGGACGTGGGGAAGAAAGGAAATAGCCATTCTGGGTAAACAGTAAAGCATAATCCATTACCTAAAGCAACTAAAAAACTGAAAAAACAAAAAATAGGATTTTGTACCCTCAATCAAAAAAATTAAAAACAGTTTTCCACCTTCAATCTCCTACAGTTAGTCAACCTAGCCTCCCAAGTTGGTAGGGTATCATAGCATTTATATATCACATTCCAGTTCTAGTTCTCAAAAATACCCCAAGAGCTATGAACAATGTGCTTAAATTCCTAGTCAACCATTATGAGAGGACCAAACATCCACGAAGATGAAATAATCATTTTCAATTTTAGTTTTATTTATACTAATTTTTTGCTCCAGGGAAAAGCACCATTTACCTAGTACCTAACATACCGGTTTTACATTATCAATGCGTTAACAGTAAAACTTTCTGTATCATATCATATAAGGATTGAGCTTCTTCAAGAAAGAAATGTTACCAGCAGAATCATTAGCCATATCACCATATGAAGCATCCATGGCACTTCTGACCAACTGAACTTGTCGTCTATTGCCTTTTAATATAGGAGAAAAAAAACGTGTTCTGTAAAGTGAAAAGGTGAGGAAACAATGAACTGTTTAACCATTTAACTTGCCATGAAGTTCCAAACTCATGAGGTAATGATTAATAGCGCATACCTTTCCACCTGGAGAAACTCTCTTCCTTGTTTAGATCTCCCAGCCACAGAGAAAGCCATAACCCTGACATGGCGTGATCCCAGGTGACTAAAAGGTAGCTGGGGACATCTTGAGGGACAGCTACTCAACCCAGACACAGTCATTGTTACTAAAATCCTCAGGCAATATGACCTACCTGTTTATGCTTTGTGAGAAATTGAGATCACAACTTGATATTTCAATGTACAAAGAAATAAAAAATAGATAAAAAAAAATCAACATCAATGGACAAAGATTGCAGTCTCAGATACAAAAAGACAACTAGGACAATTATAAGCATATTACAGATACAAACCAATTGCTATCATAATATCATTAATCCATCAATTCTTAGATTCCTAAAGTTAGTATCTAATTTACAAATTTCTGATTCTATATATAACCATTTCCCCCTTTTTCTTGACGGATACGTAGATCCAACTTAACTGTTATAAACTAAAAAATTAGCTCGAGTTATTCGATATAAACACCTGTAATCATCTTATCATCCACATTGCAACTTCAGCACGAATACCAAGGTAACAATTCCATACATCTATTACTACTACCATAAACCAACTTCAGCACATCTAGTAGTTAACCTCAAAAAGATAACATAATATACATACACACCTATTACTCCCATACAGCCCCTAACCACAATTCATGGTTTCAAAAATCTCCCCAATCGCAATTCCGGCCACATTTAATCATTTACCTTCAGTTTTTCACAATTTCAAGCTCAAATTAAAACATTCATGCAAATACAACCGGAGTTCATTATAACAAAAAGAACAATTATAAAAAAAAAAGTGCAGCCACGTGAGGGACTGTAAGGAGAAACAGAAAAAAATTGAACTATAATAGCGGCGCAACTGGGCACAGACTAGAACGTTGTAAGAACCGTTCAGAAAAGAAATAAGCATCATCAAATAGTATTCCAGAACAGCGAAATTAAGTTAATAAAACATCGAAGTATTGCATATACATTCAATTGAATCGAAAGAAGAAGTTGATACGCACGTTACCAGTGAAAGGTGTAAGAAAATGAAAGGGGCAAAAGGCGTTCAGATGGAGCTGGGTTCGTTGAGGTTTAACATGAGAGAGAGTGTGTGTGTATAACGGATAGCAATAGGAGCAAGAAGAGAAGAGAGGCTCATGAGAATACCAAAACCCTGCTCCACCCAATTTTGTGAATCAGTCACAGTGAGAGAAAAAAAAAAAAAAAAAAAAAAAAAAAAAAAAAAACAATAACAACAACAACCTCTTTTGTCATTACACTCTTACAACAATTTTAAACAATAAAAGTAAAAATGTTAAGAAACCGAAAAAAAAAAGAAAAAACTCACCCCTACCTATAAACATTTCAGTAATTTTTAATATCATCTTTGTTTATATTTTTATTTATGACTTTATCTTTGCAGTGTAATTTATGGCTTTCAATAAGAATGTATTTAATTAAAACAATTTGCTAACAATTTGAGTAATGCAGGCATATAATTATTTGTTGTATAAAAAATGTACAGTGTATATATCTAGAAATGTATACTAATAATAGTTATATAATGACGTGTAAATGGAAATCTTTTGCATTTTAAAATATATTTATTATATTTATCATGCAACTTACTATCTATTGAATATTTAAAAGGAAAGAGTAAAATTGAAATAAAAATCAATTTCAATAAAGCCAATGTAAATTATATCTGATTGAAATAATTTTTTTATTAAACCAATTGAATGGGATTGTCATTTAAAAGAATCGAAATAATTAGATAAAATGGTTTTCTCTTCCAAATCAATGCAATAGTTATGAAGGTTACGATTTTCTTTTCAAAGGCATATTTTATAATTTACAACTATGGTAAGATTTATAGGTTAAAAGTGTCACTTTCTCCTTCTATTTTCTTTTTCTTTTTCATCTCATTGTTCTTTCTTTGTTTTTACATAAAGTAAAATGAGTCTTTTATGCTCTCTTTACGTTTTTAGTCTTAGATTTTGACTTTTAACATTTACCCCTTTTAAAACATTTTAGACTCTAACAAGGACACATTAATTTGATTGAATTTTGTAAATTTAATTTTTTTCATGTCTTTTATCTCCCGTTACTCTCGATAGGGATATTTCATAATCTTTCTCAATTTTAGTTGTTGAGAACATGGATTCTCTCAACTAATTCTTATAATTTCTTTAAATTTGTGTTTTGGTTGTTCTTCGTATTACAAGTTTAAAAAGTGAATAAATTTTGGAGTTTTAGATTTTAGGCAATTTTCAACAATATTAGACAAGGGAGTTGTTTTAGCTTCAAATCTATTTCATGTGTTGTTAAACTGAAAATTGAGTAAGTGTCTTTTTATTGCTTTTAAAGGTTAGGTTTTCAATGGCTACTTAATTATGGGTAGTCACGTTTTAATTAAGTTGAAATATATACAATTAGAATGAAAAACATATTAACATTAGAGTTTAAGACTTATTAATAGAGTTAGAATTAATTGTTTAAACAAAATATAATTAGATTGAATTGTGATTTTATGTGTAATTATTAACTTTTCACTTGAATCTAGGTTGTAATACCCTTTTGAATAATAATAATAATAGCCATTATATAAAATCTACATCTCTGATATTTGCTAAATTGATGTGAATGTGTAAAAAGACTTGAAATTAATTCTAGAAAATGTTATATAAGTGTTTTGTTTTGTATAATTTGTTTAGTGAGTGAATCTTGATTACATAGCAAAGTTTTTTCCAAACTAAATTCATCAAACAAATGATAAGCTATTGAACAAACATAAGTGAATCAACTCAATACAATTAAGTTCTACGTATAAATTCCTTAACTAAGGAGCTTGGTTGTGATTTTTCATGTATTGAATTAGTTGTTTGTGTTATGATGAGTTATAAATGGATGATAATATGATAGTTGTGATTTATATGTGGTATGATTATATTGGAATCAGATCGGTTGAGTCACACATGTAGATGACGTGTTTACCTTAGTTGTGTTTGTGATTATTAAATAATGGAATCTACAATATTACAAAAATCCTTTCAATTCATCGATGGTCTATATTATATAAATTATACATCCAGTGGAATAAGCTGAAGGAAAGTTATTACACACTTGTAGATATGTGTGAATATTAATTGTAATGAACTTATGTTAATCCTTGATTTTTGTTGATTCATTTGGATATCAAAGTGATAGATTAGATCAGATGTTGGTATTTGGTGAAACATACTTAATATAAGTCTTACTGAAGAGGTTTGCCTATTGTTGTTTGTCTTGTGTCTAACTATTTGTATATCAATTATAAATCTATAGTGTGCGAAAATGATTAAAATGTAGTTGATTGTTAATAAATGTGTTGGTTTGGAGTTTATTTTAATATGTTTAATTATTTTTAGTTGTAAATCATTTTAATGGTTAAGTAGTTGACCTACTTAATGATTGTTTGATTTTTTGTTGTGATGCCACTTAGTATTAATGCATGGTTTGAAGGCGGTACCAGATCAATATTTTCCATATCAACATCTTTTGTTGGATTATCTAAATATGCATATTTACATTTTTGTTGTTGTTGTTGTTATATGTATCCTAGAAAGATTATGTTTTACAAGCACTTTGTTGGGTAATACTATATAGTACATTAAAACTTTGCTATAGTTTATATAGTGTGTACATCTTTTGCTTCGTATGTGTATGTGTATCAAGTGTTATATTTATGGTATCATAGTTGGTTAACCAATGGGTCATGGATATAGAAAGGATATTTGAAGCTACTTTAAGCCTTAAAGACAAATAGTTAGTTTGCGCTATCTAATAAAGGAGATTGATTTTTGATGGATAGTAATGAGACAAATAATGGAAGGCTAAGGAAAGGCTATCACTTGGATAGTTTCAACACTAGGTTTTTGGAAACATAATTCCTTGACAATGTGAGATAAAAGAAAAAAAATATGAAGTTTATGTAGTTAGTGTAGTGAAATTCATATTTGACTAAGCATGGATTTCACACGTAAGCCATGTTTGAAGCTTGAATATGTAGAGAGTTTGAGTATGGTTTAAAGAAAAGTGATAAAAAAATGATAGTTCTCATGTCTATCAAGTAATATTCGCCTTCAAGTCAAAGACAAAGGTGGTGGAGAACTTGGAGAGTAGTAATAAAGTGCTCAAATTCCATGTTAGGAGATTTTTAATAAGCAAAGGCAAATATTATCAAAGGAAACCTTATGGTAGACTCTAAACATCTAGAAACGATGGATCTAACCTCATTGTCATGTACCATTAGAATGTTTTAGATGTGGAAAACTACATTTTTATAGACACTTTCTACAATCCATTCTTAATGTGATTTGTATTAGATTAGATGTCAATGCCATGACCATTACATGAGATATATAT
>Ga0209589_1005939_pt1 | contig 20476 bp, 5 predicted proteins | sample CowpeawhiteBW_FD_187525 | JGI IMG/M metagenome (GOLD analysis project Ga0209589, IMG submission 187525) | Root nodule microbial communities of legume samples collected from California USA - Cow pea white BW (SPAdes) (version 2) | ecosystem: Host-associated > Plants > Roots > Nodule | place: USA... | reverse complement strand
AAAAAAAAAAAAAAAAAAAAAAAACTTACCACAGCATCCAACAGCATTTCACATCCCTAGTGGCATTGCAAATATATATAAAAAAAACAAATGACTAACACGAGAAAAGGACAAATATACTGTTATGTTGCGACATTTATTAGTATTTTTAGAAGTCATGAGAAGATTGTACTCTTTCTATCTTTTACCAAATGTTAGAATAATATATTTTCTTACAATTTTTCGTAAAATTTATTAATATACAATCGAATATCTTCACTAATCTCTGTCATTCGGAATCGTACGATTTCATTAGTCTCCGTTCATAACGTGTTAGTCTCTATATCAGTTGTCATGTCAGTGCATTCGTGATTCTCGTGTGCAATGGCGAGGTTCCGATATTTTCGGCTGTGAACACAATAGTAATATTTTCTCTGTTTATTGACGGAGAAAATGTACTATACTTATTTGATTAAATTCAAAAAACAGCTAATGATTCCTTCCGGATGTAACAGCATTTAATTTAATTATAAAGTTTTAAATATATCGAACATATTATGCAATTTTAAGAATTACTCTAATTTTATGAATTAATCATTGTATCATCAACTTAAGCTTGTAAGTCATACAACTTAATATACTTTTTCCTTCTATGAAATAATGAATTGGCAGATAAATGTATAGTTGAATTGTTATGTTATTTAAATTTCAGATTACACATGTCAAAACGGATCAGGCCCGTCAGATCGATATATTAACAAAATGGTAGATCAGGTTGAAATGTTCAACTTATTGTTGCCCGACTCACTTAGCCTGCCAAACTGACGAGTCAGTTTTTTTGGCCGCCAATTCTTTTTTTTATGTTTAAAAATTAAAAATGATTAAAATAAATAATTTTTTATATTATATAAAAAAATTATATATACATAAAATATATATACAAAAATTTTAAAAGTCAAAAGAAAATTTTAAAAAATTATTAAAAAAAGTGGTGGACCAACCCGTCGGCCCATCGACCTACTCTGAGACGAGGCGGGTTGAATTGTCTAACTCGTTTTCTAGTGGCGGGCTAGCCTAACCGGACCCATTTTTGGCGGGCCAAGGACGGGGCGGGCCAAAACAGGCAAAATTGGCCCGTTTTGTCACCCCTAACTCAGATACTCCAACACCTTTTGAATGCATGTACATTACAAACGCAAGAGACAACAACTATATACCTAGCTTTGCAGTGGACATTGTTATTATGGATTGTCTCTAAAGACCATGAATTTGCTACAAAGCAATTAAAAATATGTTGAGTCTTTTGAGAGTATTTACCGGAAAGATTTCACATTGATGTGACATAGTGACGAAGATTGACTATTAACTTTGGGGAACCAAAATAATATTTTAAAATATATATGTTTTATTACTATCACTAGTACAACAAAAATAAATATATAATATATAATTTAATTATGACTATAAAAGAAATCACATATATCTAAGAAATTTTTTTGTACTTTTAAATGATTGAATCCAACAATAATTAAGACAAAACATACACTACTAAAAAAATATATATTTCCTCCCAATTTTGTTTTGAAATTTTTTTCATAAAAAAAAACTTATAAATTTTGTTATGAAAAATAATTTGTAAGAAACTACTACCAATTTTGTAGTAAAATATTTAGGGTTTCACAGAAAAACTTGTAGGAAATACTTGCAAATTTTATAAATGACAAAAGAAAAATCTTTTCTTGAAAAATTTTATAAAAGGATTGCAAGAAAAATCTCATGAAATATAAATAATTCTAGTAGTGATAAATTTTCGGTTATATATTTTTTTCAATGTAAATAATTTTATTATGTACAACAAAAATTATCTTCTATTTTATTTCACAATCTTGTTTAGCAAAAAAGAAATCTTTTTGTTTAAATAAAATCTACTTCTTATTCTTGTTAAAGATGGCTACAGTTCAAAATTGATTGATAAATTTTTTAAATTTGAATAATTAAAAGTATTAACAATAAAATACTGAAGTTAAATTTTAAATTAATTTTCTATTGAATATGATATTAGTAATTTAGTTATGAAATTATTAATTAATAGTAAGTGAATAAGTAAAAGGTGGTAAGAGATATTTTTGTCCTTTTTAAATTCATTGAATAATTAAATGTTACCTATAATTAAATTAATTTTTTTAAAAATTATATATATATATATTCTAAATTTTAATTACTAACCTATAAAAAATATTGAGAGGGGGGCCATAGTCCCATTACGGACCAACTAAGGTCTGCCCTAATGAGACCTAAGCTAAATCTACGTAAAAGACTTGACATTACTTTTAACCAAAAACATTAAGAGTGTATTAAGGGTGTATTCTGTTGTGAGGATAGATTTGAGGGGGAGTGATTGAATGAATTTGAGTACATTTGAAGGTAAACTTTGTGTTGTTCTTTTTGAAAGAATTTGAAGGTGAAAGTGAGTGAATTTGAGGGTGAAGTTGGTGAGAGTTTTGACTGATGTGATAGATAAAAAAAAAGTTTTAATAGAAAGTAAATAAAGATTATCAAATTGCCCCTTCTGATAAAATTAATATGAAATGATTTGGTTAAATTTAGTCTCTATTTTCGTAGCAAAATATCAATTTGGTCTCTCTATTTTTTTATCTTAATTAGGTCCATATTTTGGAAAATTCAATGCAATCAAGTCCTTTTTGTTAGTGGTGTAGTAATAACATTAAAGGGGTGTCACATGTAAATTTGAATTTTTTTTTATGTTTTGAATTTTTTTTAAAAATTAAAAATTTGTCACGTGTCAAGCTGATATTGTGCCACGTGGCAGTGATAGTGCCATGTGTCACTATTATGCCCGCTGTCATGTTCTCATCTTCAATTCCTATATTTTAATTTTTGTCTCAATTTAGTCTCAATTTTTGTAAAAATTGAGCAATTTTGTCCCTCTCCAAATTAAAACCAAATTTAATTTCTATATAAATGTACACAAACATTTTTATCAAATTTGATATTTCAAGTAAATATTTTTAACAAGATTAAATTTGTTTAAATTTATATTTTACATTGAACTTCATTTAAAATTGTTAATCAAAAATAATGCTAATAGAAAAAAAGTTCATAAATTATATTGATATTTTATTACATCATACTTTAATATTGTTTTTTATTTAATTTATATTTCAAATAATTGTATATTTTTAAAATGTGTAAAGTTTAATAATTTCTATACAAATGTTTGAGTTGGTGTAAAATAATAATTATATAAATTTAAAAAAATAAGTTTAACTAGTTTATGTAACCATTGAAAAAAAATTAATTTGAAAATAATTTTAAGTAAAGTTAAATGTGAAACAAAAATTTAAATAAACCTAATTTTGTTAAAGATATATAATAAAAATATCAATATGAATAAAAATATCAAATTTAATAAAAATATTTGTATAACATTTGTATATAAATTAATTTTTGTTTTAATTTGGAAATGGACGAAATTGTAAAATTTTTACAAAAATTGGGACTAAATTGAGAAAAAAAATTAAAATACAAGAACCAAATTAAGAATGAAGAAATGACACCTGGCATAATAGTAACACGTGACACTGTCATTGCCACATCACATTGTTACCGCCATGTGACACGACATCAACTTGATATGTGGCAAATTTTTAATTTATTTTAAAATTAAAAAAATAAAAAAAATTCAGGAGCTGACACGTGGTACCCCTTAAACATTGTTACTGCACTGCTAACGAATAAATACATTGGACCAATACGTAACTAAAGAAAATTATAAATAAAGTTTTGATTCCAAATTTTATTTAGTTTTTTCAATTTGGTCATAATTTTATTTTTCAATTTTCAATCCTAATATTTGTCAATTTTGTTCAATTTGATCATTTATGGTAATGTCATTTAAATAATTAACGAATGATAAATAGTGATTGCCACGTGTCATTTCATGATTTATTATTATTATTATTTTTTTTTTTAATTTCAAAATATGTTGTTTGTAAGACTAGTCAATCCATATCATGTATATCTATGTACATCACTCCAAAAGAACTCCAAAGAGAACCCTCAACCTATTGGCTAGTACCATCACCCTCTACAACCTCGTATCATTACAAAGGAGACACAAACAACCACAAAACTAGAAAGGTATAAGCTAATGATAACTTAGATACACCTATACAATAATTATATAAAGATATATGATAACCAATCTAACAAATCAACAATTCATGTATCACCAAACAATTCTTCAGAAGTCCTTATATGGCCTTAAACAGGCTAGCAGGCAATGGTTTGCCAAGGTGTCTTTCTTCCTTATTTTTATTGGTTTCTGTCGATCTAAATCTAATCACTCATTGTTTACTCAAAGACTAGCAAAACCTTTATTGTCCTACTTGTATATGTGGATGACATAATACTTGCAAGGGATTCTTTAGAAGCTATCAGTGATATAAAAGCTCAGCTCCACAATGCTTTCAAAATAAAGGACTTGAAGAATCTAAAATATTTTCTTGGTTTAGAAATAACTGATAAAAAAGGTATTCATCTTTGCTCCAATAACGAACTTGTCGACATCTTCACCAAACCTCTTCATCGCAACATCCATAGAGACATGATTTGTAAGCTCGGACTAATGGACATACACGATCCGGCTTGAGAGGGGTGTATTGAAGTCGGTTGTTAGTTAGAGTTTTCTGTTTTCTATTTTTCCCCTTCTACTTAAAGGAAGGGTCTTTTGTGTTTTAGATGTAAGAAGAAGAATCATAATACAGAATAAGCGTTTTACCTGTTTTGAGTGCCCTTGTTCTTCTCGCAAGCCTTCTTCCTCTTTTCTCTCCACCCGCTCCTCTGGGTCAACCATGGCAGGAGGTTTTCCATGAAGTCCATGAAGTCTGGGATGTAAGGCCCAGAAAAATCATTATGGCTGCTGAAGTGACATTGATTGCACCTCTCAATTGTGTGTAGTGCGTTGTTCCACGAAGATCAAGTAGTTGTACATGACCAGTTTGATGGTTGCAATGAATGCGTTTACATTTGCAGCGATCTGCATTATTGTGATGGCTGGTCCAAGTCGACAGCATGCCAGGGTCTTTAAGGCCCACTCTGAAGTTGAGGAGTGCTTGTCTCTCCCTCTCTGTGCACTTTGCTTCACCACTTTCACTTGAGTTCTTCAATGTCACACTAATTCCCGAAGCAAGCAATGAAAGCAGGAGAAGTAGATAAAATGATTTGAGAAAATAAGCACTCATTGAAGTTTTTCTGAATCAAATAATCTTAACAAGGGGGAGTAAACAAGAGTAGTATATTGCGAATGTTAACATCATTTATATTCATAATTGTAGGGACGGGCGGTGACTTTCTAAAGACTAGTAACAGAGAGAAAGTCTAAAATGTGGATTTCATAAAATTAAGAAAGTAATGAAAAAACAGAATTCACAAAAAAGTGAAGTAATTATTGCAAATGAAATTGCACTAGGCTGGTAAACAAAACCCGTTGAAAATCCATGTTCATCTAAATCTTATATTGATTATAAATAAGAAAAAAAAATCATAAATCCATGCTTTAAAGATTTTGGTTAAAAATAGTATAAATTTCTTATATAAATTAAACTTAGATCACACTCACATCTTCTTTTAATAAATTTCTCTAAAAATAAAACCATCAATTGATATTTAAACTAAAATGTTGATAGCTTCAACTTACTTTTATAATACTTTAACAGAGTTCTTTTAAATTTAAATTGGAACTATAGTATAAGCATTACATAGAATTTATTTGTATATATACAACTAAAATTTGCAATAAACAAATATTCCTCTTTATTATTGATTTACAACAAACAATCTAAATTGTCATTCTACCCTTTCCATTACAATATTCAAAAAGTCCTTTTGTTAGTGCTTTATGTTGTCTTAAAGTCGTATATTATTGACGTTATAAATTGTGAAATAACAATTGGGCTTGAAAAGAGAAACAACTAATATGTGATGACAGTGAATTACTCTAACATTTTTGTTTGTAGGAAAAGATAAACTTATGTTAACAAAAAGTAGTATTAGGAAGCCTCGTTAGAAGGGCTAGTCAAAATATACTAAATTGCACTGAACTAAAAAATAATTTATCTCAATTATGGAACTCAAAACTAGTTCAAACAAATTGAATTGAACTATTTTTTGTTCTAGCAAACTAAATTGAACTACATTGAACTTAATTGCACTGTCACTATAAGACAAAACTTAAATATTGATCAAATTTAGTGACCATAATTAATTAGTCATTATAGTGACCAATTTAAATACTAATTTATAAACTAAAAATTATTGGTAACTAAATTAGTTTCAAAAAATTATAATTCATCTCTAAATTATAATCAAATTAATAATTTTATTTTTGGAAAAAAATAAAAATAAACAAATAAACAAATGTTTTTAATTAATGGTAAATAAAAAAAGGTGAAATAAAATTTTCTTTAAAGATTTTCAAACTTTAATTTTAGCAAAAACAGAAAAAAGAGAGATGAGAACAAAAAAAGAAAAAAGGAAAAAAAGAAGGACAGAACCAATTTGTTTTAATTATCAATGTTATTGATGATGATTGATATTATGCTTTGATTTGTTGTGATTTGATTCCCGTAATGTGTTGTTATGATGATCAATTTCTTCCTTATATTGTTCGTTACAATTAAGGCTAGGATTACATTGATATTGCAATGTGCATATATAAATACACATTCTGCCATATGAGAAAGTGATCAGAAAAAAAAAAAATTCTACATCTCTCTCTTTCTTTCTTCTTCATTACCACTCACATAGACACACCTAATTTTTACTTTTGTTGGAAAAAAACAACAATATTAGGGAATGAGGCAGAATTAAAAGAAGAAAAAAAGAAAGGAGGAGGAATGGTAGTTAACAAAAGAATGAGATTAATGGAGAAGTTAAGGAATTGAAAAGTTTTAGATGGTATGTCATTATCTTTATTTTCCTTTTGATTTATGCATTCTTATATTTTCTTTAAATATTTTTCACATTTTTTTTATACCTAACTTCAGCATTTTGCTTATGGATATTATTTTCTACAATTAATAAATATCTTACTCCACAAATCATAAAAATTAGTTTTCTTCATTTCTTTTAGTGTATATCTGGCCGCTCGCGTTGCGTGACACAAATTTTCTATTTTTTTATAGAAAATATATAAAAAATAATATAAAGAACTAAAGATATAAAATAATTTTTTTTGTTTAATTTTAGTGTTTGTCTAGCCGCTCGCATCGCGTGACACTAATTTCTAAATAATTAAAAATACCCAAAAACACAAAAAGGTTTTCAAAATTATAAAAAAATAAAAAAATAAAATCAACAATTTCTAAAAGGTTCTAAAAGAACTACCTAATGATGATTCTCCATTGTAAATGGAGATACATAAGAGCGAGGATTAATCATTGTCGGACCCAAAAAATTAAAAAATTATTTTTGTTTCTTTTGTACATTCTTTTATTACTATTTTTGGGGAAAATAAATATTTTGAAAACCACATCCCTTTGCATGTTTAATTGAAGGTATTATCTTACGACGAACACCATGGACTACTAATACTTTCGCCACGTGTAATCGACTCCTGGACTCAAAATCTGGTTTTTTGTAGACATTGTCTTATTTTTTTTAGTTTTTTCGTACTTTTCCAGAATAAACTATGACGAATACAAACTCTATTTTTTTTCAAAATTTATTTTTGGTTCACCATCTTGTCGCGATTTTGGTTGCGACAATCACTAACATTAGCTACCTAGTTTTTGGCTACTAAATGATGCAGCTCACACCAATGACATTAGTTGCCAATTTTAGATTCAGTGTAACATCCCGGTCAAATATTACTTATTTAAGATTAAAATAATAGAAATGTTAATAAACTGCATTTATTAATGAAGTACTTTTCCAAAAATGCGAGAAAAGTTAAAACTTTAGTATATAAGCACCAAAAGATAAAATTCAGAAATACGTTCAAGTCTTACAAATATAAAACGATTCGTAGTACTGACTACAAAAATGATCCATAAAAATATTTCCATGTAAAAACTCCCATGTTGGCCCCACTCTGGCTCTAAGTATCCACATGCTCACTTGCATCAACATTTGTTTCTCATGTAATGAGTTACATGATCATCGCCAAACACACACATATAGGGTGAGCTCAAATAAAAAGAAATATTGTACACGATAACTTGATAATTTAAAACCCATAACTCTAATGAAACCTCACCCGTCAAATCCAAGATTCACATCTTCCCCTGGACACCTCTTGATTCTACACCCTTTGATGATTACATTGATCGATCATTGCTGCCACGAGTGTCTACTCGTCCCTCCGATTATAGGCCACCACCTATAGTCCACACATGGGAATAATCTTGTCACGACCATAATCTGCAACACCAAGTGGAGTTCTCTAATATGAACCGCAATCCGTATTTGTCCCAAGACTGCCAAACTCGTCGGATATCATCGAGGAGGGCAATCTTCCGAAACTCATCCGTACGAGCCACGATCTCGTACACTCCACTGGACTTTCAAAACCACCAAGCTACAACCTCGAGTGGCCACGTATTACCCCAATACAAGTTACACTCATAACTGGGTCCCCAACAAAGCATCACATCAAGACCTTCATCCAAAGCCGTGTAAAATCCTCCTCGCAACCTGATTCAGCACCATGAACCGCCTGGTGCCTCATTCGCATTGCTTGGCGAAAACTGGTTCTATACCGCTTAGCGGTCACCTCACGCCGCCAAGTGCCACGCGTCTTCCAGTACCTCTGCTAGAACATTTTTACCTAGCGAAACCACCTTTGCTGCCAGGCGCCACACACCCAGTGCTTCCCTGTTTTTCCCCTGTCACCAGGCGCCACACTAGTAGCGTCACTACTACTGGTTTTTGGCCTTTTAGAACTAGTTCTCAGTGAACCCAAACAATCCACATGCAATCTAAAACATCAATCACACTTATCCAGTCATATTAACATGACTGAATCACCATTCAACACATTCATATACCCAATGGGTTCACAATTGAGATCATAACATTACTCAATTATTAATAGAATTCACCACATATCACATGCACCAATCCCTATATATTCATATATACTCCACCATTTAAATCCATGCTAGCATTCCATTTCAAGTTATGAATAGTACATGCTCATATCAAATATAAAGTAGTAGCACTCTAACAACTTAAGCACATGATTCTATGTACCAATGCGAATTAATATAGCACTTCACACCTCTTATGCAACAATTTCCTTTATATTGATACACATTCATGCACCAATAAACTCATTCTCAACATGTGACTAACCCAAATGAACATTGAAATTCATGGAGCCTCACAACATAACCTAATCATGCTTTCAACTCATACAACATTGAACTTACCTCCAATATAGAACCTACACACTTTAATTATCCCAATGCATCACACTAAAACCAATATTTAGCACTCTACATGATGTATCCACACATATATTCACATTAGTAGTTACTTTAAATTATCACGAGATTATTCATGCATTTTAAAGACTTCCAAACAAGAAATCATGCGTATCATATATATCCAACTATAGACATCCAAATTAAGATGACACTATACAAACTAGAGAGCAACATGTTATGAACAAGCTGTCAAAATTTTAGCTAAATCAGACGGTTAACGAAATGGGAAACCAAATTTTACTAAAACTGTGCAGACTAGAAAAATTGGTGGCGCTCAATGCCCAGAAGCCAGGAACCTAGTGCCTAGCGGTACAAAACTAGCGCATGGTGGTCCCTGTTGTGCAAAAATACGAAAAGCAATGTTTTTCATGAAAAGATGCCTATTTCACACATCCCAAGCATCCAAATACGTGATCCACTCATGCAATTGCTCAAAAATTCAATCAATCAAGCGTCCAACATTCATACACAGTCTATTAGAGTACATTCATACAATTTTAATTCCAACATTGACACCAAACATCATACTTATATCCAAATTCATTTCTCAAAAGCCTTCCTAGAACCCCTATGAACGTACATTGTTCAATCACCACACTAGCATCAACTTTAGTAATTGATCATGAAAATCATACAATACCATTGCGCATAATAATTCCAAGACATCACTATTTCCCCCAAACTCCATAAAACTCATAAAGCTAAACCACGAGGCTCGTGTCACCTGGCGGTAAAGGAGGCCCGCCAGGCGATTTATAGGTAAAACCTAGAAACTACGTTTAAGTTGCATGCATTGCCTAGCGACTTTAAAGGCCTGCCAGGCGATTTCTGGAATTTTCCAAAAAACTCAACGAAATCCAAAAAAGCATGACCAATCATTCATACAATTCACAATTATATAATTCTAACATAAAACACAATCACAACTCCCCTAACCTGGAATTCCCGATTCAAAATTACTCCTAGAATACTTCCTTGCACCACAATTGAGCTCCCCTTTGATCTCCATCCTTGAGCACTCATTCCAGCCTTCTAACACTCTCCTAAGTTCTGTTTTTGGGGTTCTAAAACTCCCTTTTGGTACTAGAGTTTCTAGGTTTTCCCTAACATTGCAAAAAAAAAAAAATAATAATAATAAAACACAAATAAGTCAAGGCTAAATTATCCTAGCCAAGGTTCAAACCTACCACAACTCAATTACCGAACAATTGCACAACCATTCAACCAATTCATGTTTCGTGATAATTCCTATATATCTAAGATTATATTATCACCCACCATGGTCAAACATATTTTAACATAATAAAACAATTAAATTAACATGCAAATGACATACATAAGACAAAAACCTAAGTCCTCTCATGATAATCAAATACTCTTAACCACTTGAGCTAATACTATTTATTGCCTTCTCTCTCCAGATTAATTAACTTAGGGATTCCCGCCCTCACATTTATTAAATAAATATTTATTTATTTATTTAATTATCCCAGGTCTTACATTAAACAACGATGGATGTTATTGGTTATGTTTCCAATAAGAATTATATGCATAATGTATTTCTTTTTAATTCATAATAAGTTGTACATTTTGTTATTGTTAAATTAAAATTAATGAGATTAATAGCAATTAAATGTATATTTATTTATTTGAACTCAAATATGTTAAATTTTATTAGTAACCAAAATGGCTATAATTGTAAGATTATTTGATTTTAAATTACTAATGATTTTATTTCAGTTATCCATAATATGAATGCTAAATTATGAATAATTGATATATGGGTTAGTTGAAGTTCATTATATAAGGCATTTTAAAATTGCCCAAAAAAGTTGATTAATTGTTCTTATCATTAATGAGCATGATTGTAGATAATTTTGTCTGTGTCACTAGTTTTAATTTAGGCTTAAATACTCATTTGATCATAGTTTTGGTTAATTTATTTAAATTTTTCATATTTTTGGATTTATGTTCAATTTGGTACCAAATTTCATAAATTTCATTCAGTTAAGTCCATTTATCTAACACTATCTAAGTCGCTAACAAAATAATGTACAAGGTGGATCGTTCTTGTGACATGGTGCATGGTAGTATGATGTGTCAGTTTTGATGTGTATACGAGAGAGGTTGAAATGCATAGGATAAGGTTTTCATATTTATACGTCTAGAGCAATTAGGGGCATTATCCACTTCAAAAATATGCTTGTGATCCACCTTTACTTGAAAAGTTATGTATCATGGGGGCATCGTCTTCCTCTTGCAATAGTTGGGGACAACAAAGTTGCGATTGATGTCATGGTAGTGGTTATAGGGTTTTAGGTGTAGCACCTATTTGTGATTGTGGAGAGCTTGCAATTGGGCGAACAACAAGAACTGCAAAGAACCTAAGTAAACAACTTTGGGGTTGTGTGAACTACAAGCTTTGTTTCAATCTTTGCAATTTTTGGGGTAATATTCTTATAATATCATGCTTAAATTGAAGGGGTTTATGATATTGGAATATCATTTGTGTTGTTTATTAGTTCAATAACAAAGAGGATGTGAAGATGTAGTGGGGTGTAATTTTTTCAAATGGTGCTATGAAGATGGTGTTAATGAAAGAGATGTTATTATGTTATGCAAAGGAGGAAGATCTTTGGAGAATCCAGTGAGAGTTTGGAAGAAATAGGTGTTATCATTAGTTGTGACATGAATTGTTGTTGTAATGAACATAGTGCTTTTGATAAGTTGTAATTCTCATAGGGTATAATTGATGGATTGTAATTCCCTTAAGGTGTTTCACTTGTTTCAATTGAAGGGTAGCATAAATGATTGCAGTGGTTGTAATGTTATTCATGAATGAATGAGCTTCATTTTTGTATTTGTGGTGTTCAATGAAGTCCCAAATTTGGTAAAAATTTGTTCATTTTGATCCTTTTGATAATGCAATTTGACAAGTATGTTCCTGAGTAATTGAATGTAAAAATGCTTACCAAATTAATTTGATGTTGCTAAAATTATACCAAAAGAAGCTATAAATAGACAAAATAAAGATAATCAAATTCCCCAATAAAGAGAATTAATACCAAACATATGTGTTCTTCAAAATACATTCCAAAGTCACGATTTCAAGTTCCACACAAATAAAAGACACTATATAATTTGTTGTACCAAAATACAAAAGTTTGTTGTACCAAAATACATTCCAAAGTTCATAAATAATTAAAAAGTGTAGTTGTAGATGTAGTTACAACCAATCATGGACATGGCTTTTATATTTGCATTTTTGGCCTCATCTTTCTGATGCCATATGATGGTTGTGGTGCTGCAGTTAGAGCTGGTGGTGGAGTGGGTGCTAGTGTTGCACTTGGTGCTAGTGGTGGAATGGGTCCTGGTGTTGCAACTGCACTTGTTGGTGGTGCTGCTGAAGTAAAAGCAAAAGCATAAAGTAAAAGCAAAAACAACTTGTATTTACCTTGGTGGTACTAGCGGACCACATGGAGGCGCCATTCTCCCTTGGCCAAGAATCCATCTTGGATTACTTACTTCATTCCTTTTGTTGCATTATTTTGACCCACCTTCTAGAATGTAGGGTTTGGTATTTGCTATGTAACCCTTTTGCACCTCTGTTATTTCCTAAAGGTCCTTAAAACTCTATATAAGGGGTGCTCTTTAGCTTGTAAAAAGGTTGATCATTTTGAGTTTATATACTAGTGTTTTAACCACAAAACCTTGAGGCCTTTCTCCTAGGAGTGAAAGCTCTCATATTCCTTATCTTGCATAGAAAGTGGTAGCTCCATCACTCATCTCTAGGGTTGCTTAGCCTTATGGCCCCCCTATGAGTGACATGCTTCCTCTTCACCATTTCGATCTTCATTGCTTCCATTTTCTACTTGTTTCTTCCTTATTTCAGATTTGGTTTTATAGTTCTTTAGGTTATCTTGTGTTATTTTCTTGTTTAATTAGTTCCTTTTCTCCTCTAGAGCATTTTGAAGTGCGCATTCACATCTGAATAACTTGTTATCTTAATGTCCAGTGGGAATCTTCACTAGGCTTTCTTAAATAACTTATCACTATATTTAAAAATCTAAAATGAACCAACTCAATCCTTGATCAATTGTTCTTCATTGTTGCTTTAGCTTAACATCTCCCTCATTTCTTTAATGTTGTATTTAGTATTTATTTCATCTTTTTTTTTGTCACATGGCACTTTGTGTGTGGCTTAAACATGTAGATTTCATACAACACAGAATAAGACATAGTGTAGGAATATCAGGTCTGACCTAGGGTAGTTTGATGTTATTTAACATTGGTTGGCCTTAAGACCAATGTTAAAATGTGAATTTGCATTGTTAAGAACACATTTGACGTCAATTTGGGCGAAATCATTACAAATGTCACTATGCATTTTAAGCATTCAATTTTGCTACACCTAGCATCAAATTGGTGATATTGAAAGCCTTTTTGTGTTAATGATCTTTAGTCATATCTCATTTTCAACCATACCTTTCCATATCTTAAAAATATCAAATGCTTGGACTTGTGTTTTAGAAAATAAACACATACCTTACTAAAATGATCATATATAAAAAAGCCACACAAAAGCCACAAAGTATTGTCCACTAGTGGATTACATAGATCATGGGAGTTCTTTGTTTTTGAAAGTTAATTATTTTATTCTTTCCAAATATATAATCTACACATGTGTGTAGGTTCAAGTGTTAGAAGTCCTCGTAATTTTCATTTGAATTTATAATTTGCTTCCCTAACTCAATGTTAAGATCAATTCTTTAATTTCATAGTTATTTAAAGAATATCACTCTTATTACCATGAGCAACATTAAACCCTTTAAAATCTTCCAATAAGTATCATGGAAGACAGTTGAGTAGTTATCACTAGCCAACTAGACTACCGAAATTTTTATTGTTTGTCAAATAAAGTACGTGTCTAACATTTTTTAATTCCAAAATACTCATTCAAAGTCTTCTCCATACCTTTGTCAACAATAATAAAAGATTTCTCGTAAAGTCTATGATATTGTTACAGACATGATTCTCAAATAATTCTCTCTACAAAGTAGTATGAAAATATGATAACAAATATTATAGCCAAGATTCTTCCTTAGTCTCCAAAGAACATATTAATGCAATGTGTCCTTCTAATATATATTATTTTTCAATTTGCATGTTCCAAAATTTGAAGTTTAATTCATCAAACCTCTCAATTTTCACTTTTCTTTCTTTTACATTGATTTTTCTCACTTTGGATTTATAATAATAATAATAATAATAATAATAATAATAATAATAATAATAAAGGTTAATCATGTTTTTTGTTGCTTAAGTATTGAGCGATTTTGGTTTTCATCCCTTATTCAAAAAATGATCGATTTAAGTCCCTCACATTCTGAAACACATGAAATTGGTCCTCATTATTTAACGCCATTAGAAAACGCATTGAGGGACGAAAATTAAAATCGTCCAAAACTTAAGAGACCAAAATTAAAATCGTCCAAAACTTAGGAGACGAAAAACATAATTAACCCTAATAATAATAATAACTTTCGATTAAAATTTTATGTATTATTTACATTTTAACCGCTTCTAAATAAAATCACAAGGATTATTGATAATTATCACTTTCGACTAAAACTTGAGAACAACAACCACTCTTAATTAAAATACTTTTAATTATAAAAGAGTGTGATAAGGTTGCTAAGCAAAGGTATTTCATCCAAATATAGAAACAAGAATTGTTGATGAATACAAACAGTGTTTTTTCTTAGAGCTTTCGAATTCACGTGCTATCATTAGTATTCTTATCCTTCCCTCATCTTGAAATCTTCTATATAAAAGCTCGAAGAAAATAATTTTTTCAAATCTTTTCTTTCTGCTCGTTGAAAAGTTTCATAAAAGATCTTAACTTTTTATTTAACCTATAATAATACTAGCGTAAACACGATAGTGCCTGTGTATTTAGGGTTTAGGGTTTATGAAAGAATAATTATTGATAATTAACCAAAAAGAGAAGAAGTAGAAACATTCGATTTTATAAAAAATTTGTAGAAGTAACGATAAATTTTTAAAAATTTAATAAATTATTATATTTAAAGGGTAAAATTGGTATTTTAAAATGTGGATACAAAAAGGAGAATTTCCTTTATATATTATTATAGATTATAGATATAAAGAGAATTTCTTTTTTTTATCCACAATTCAAAATTTTAATTTTATCTTTTTAAAATATAATTATTTATTAAATTTTTAAAAATTTATTATTATTTTTACAATTTTTATAAAATTATCTATTATAAGATAAATATAATTTTATTTATAAATTTTTAAGATAAATATAATTTTATTTTACATATTAACTTAATAAAATTACAATATTATTATCTTGTTAATATAATATTACGTAAATTTAAAAAAGTTATGCCCACCACTTGTGTTTACGAAATTACGACCCGTTATAATAAAGTGAGAAAAACTTTTAGTACTTTAAGGTCCAATTATTTTTTTACACATGTTCTACCATAGCCAGAGAGGAGTCATAGTCACCTTTTGGGAAGTATATGCCACTTCTACATCTCTTTATTATATTTCTACTCAAAACTATCATTTTCAATCACGTTGTCCTCAAACCCCTATTTTCAACAAGATAACAGAAGGACATTAACTACACAATCTCTTCTTTTCTATTTCCCCTTTCCAACACCCACCATGAGAGCTACAATTTTTTTATTTATTTTTAGTTTACCACTATATATATATTCACTGTTTATGTTGTTCACAACATTATAATAACATAATGATAACTGTTAAATCCATGAATTTTTATCGTAGTTAAAATCAATTTATTTTAGCGATCTTAACATTATTTCATATTATTCAAAATCAGACTAAAATTAACTTTCATTTTATTTAAACAACGATAAACATCGAAGAGACAATCGATAATATTGGAATATTGTTATGCTTATTTTAAAAATATTTAGTTTACTAATTTGGTTTAATTTTATAATAATTTTTAACTTCCTATTTATTTTGTTTGTTTATTTTTATTTATTTATAGTTATTGCAAGGATATTATCGACTAAGTTATGACTTAGTTTATCTTACCATCTTCAAACGAATAAGAAATATAAAGGACAATGTGAAGAATATATATATATATATATATATATATATATATATATATATATATATATTATCACTAAAAAAAATTAATATTTCATATGTCAATTTTGTTTTGAATTTTTTTTTTAAATATTTACAAATTTTGTTATGAAAAAAAATTTACAGGAAATTGTTGTCAATGTTTTTGCAGAATATTTTGTATAAAATATTTTTCACAACAAATTTTGTATGAAATACTTACGAATCTTATAATTTTGTAAGAAATAATTACCTACGAAGGAATTACCTACCAATTAAGATTCTTAGAAAAAATAGCAGGAAAAAGTCTTTTCTTACAAATTATTTTAACAAATTTATAAAAAAAAATCTCATAATTTTTAATAATATATTATTGAAATGAAGTGTATCCTCAACAAAGTTATTATATTAGTATTTGTACCTTTCAAATAGAACTGTATAACTCCTTTATTAACAAAATTTTTGAAAAATATTTTTCCAATGATTGAGAAACGGAAAAGAAATAGAATTTACGAAATTAAACAAGAGAGTATGATAATAGGAGAATATATCTCTAATTTTGAAGATCTAAAAAAATATTTCACTTTCTTTTATCACCAAGATGAGAAAATACAGTATATATAATTTTATAATGTACTTAGATCTAAATCGAGAAAAATATTAAAAATTTTTGAAAGGTTTTAAGAATATTCAAAATAATAAGGGTTAAATATGTTTTTGGTCCCTTAACTTTAAGTGAATTTTGGAATTATTCCATTTCGAAACTTCATCTTTCGAAATATGTGAGTTTAGTCTTTTTAATTAAATTATGTTAGATTTATTTGACATTTCAAGTGTGTTTCATAATAGTATTTGACTTAACATTAAAGTAAAAATATGTGAAACAATATAAACAACTTAAATACAATCCTAAAATGCGTACGAACTATCAAATAAACCTACCAAAATTTGATTAAAAAGACTAAATCCATGCATTTCGAAAGATCAAGGACTAAATTGGTTCAAAGTTTCAAAATAGACTAATTCCAAAATTTACTGAAAGTTAAGGGATCAAAAACATATTTAACTCAAATAATAAATCAAAATATTTCGGGTATCAGTCAAATAGAAGGAGAAAAAACAATGAGGAAAAATCTTATTACTACCCTAGTGGAAATCTTAATCCACCCGATCAGAAAATTTTAGCAAACATTTGACTAATGAAATTACATGTTTTAAGTGTAGACATGATATTTTGATAATTGTACCGAAGATAGTACTTTTAAAAGAGTTGTCTCTTTAAAGTGTTAAAAACAAGGTTATGTGTTTTCTGGAGTAAAAAAATCACTTATATATCAAGAGATTTTTTTTTTTTTTTATATGTTTCGTAATCTCAATTTTATACTTTGTAATATTGTTAAATATGTTTCGTAATTTCAATTTTACACTTTCTAATATTGTTAATTGATTTTTAGTAACGACTATACTAGATATTTTTTAAAGAATTTGTCATCGTTTTCATTTTTTTTTCTTTTTTCTTCGTAATATTTGTAGTTTCTACAATAATATTTATTTACTTTTTACTTTTAGTTTCAATTTTTTTCATAAAACTGAAAAAATACAGACATAGGTGAGGTGCGACATCACCTGTTTTTTTTTTTCTAGTATATATGAAGGAGATTTCTCATTGGTGTTTATATTTCTATTCTCACTTTTATCTTTTAATAAATAATATTTTTTTAAATTAAATAATTATTTTATCATTTTTATCTTTTAAATAACCGTTTTGTTAGATTTAATTATTATTTTTATTTAATTTTTCTTTTAAATTAATCATTTTTTAATATAAAATAATTATTTTTAATAAAATATTACCTACTAAATAAATAAAAATATATTTATAATAAAATTTAAAGAATTATTTATATTTATTTTTAAAATTAAAAAAGTAAACACAATACATATCCAAACCGTTTGTAATAATATAATGATCCATTACAACAAAATTTCTAAATAATGATCACTTGTAGTGACGAATAATGATTAGTAATTATAGTAATTCACTTATATATTAATTTACAAAATTACAAATGATTAGTTACTGAAATAGTTATTATTATAAATAAAAAAATTTATTTAGTCATTAAATTGATTTTTAAAATTAGTTACCATGATTTTTGTTATAAAAAAAAATCAGTCACTAAAAATTAGCTATCTACCAAAATAACTTAATTTCTATATATAATTAATTATAATTTTTTATTTATAATAATAATTATTTTAGTAACTAATAACTTTTAATTTTATGAATTGTATCTAAAATTATTATAGTTACCAACTATTTTTTATTTTTAAAATTTGTGATGATCTTTTAACCGTGATTACCGTTGCATCGGTTATAACATAAGTGGAATTATCTTATGTACAAGATAGGTTCATCGAAAGAGACATTGGCCTTTAAGATACATACACATTTGTTTGATCAGGTTTTGAATTTAATAATTAAAAATTACCATTGAATTAAATAGTGGTGTAATATTTAAGAGAAAGCTACAACCAGATAAGGATAAGTAGTTGCAGTCCTTTCTAGTGGTATAATATTTTTCAGTGACAGAAAGAACAGTATTTGTTTTAATACTTGGTCCATGTATTGATGCTCATTTGATGGGAAAGGAATCCGAAAAAACATAGAGATTTATGATGGGTTCACACACCATAATTTTAGAGGACACTATATGGTTGGAGACAGATGAATAAAAGTGACAAGTATTCAATGATATAAAATTAGACTTTACATATTATACCATGTATTATATAATGTTATATTATATAATATCATATTAATTATATATATATATATATATATATATATATATATATATATATATATATATATAATGTTGTGTCCTTGAATGAGTACAAAGTTGTCCTAATGTTTTTAGTTTGTTCAAGTATAAACAGATTCATATGTAAATTAATATATATTTTGATCATCCAAATATAAAAATTTATCCTTAATCCTAGGCCAAAACGGATATGATATTTTATATCATTACTTCTACAGAAAGCAAGTATACTTATATTTTCAAATATTAATTTATTTTTTATTAAAAAATTACATTAAAAATACATATTATATTATCAAATATTTAATATAAAGGATAAAATGTTTTCTTTTCTCTAAAGAGAAAATTAAATAATATGTTAACAACATTAACTAAGATTAGAAGAATGTAAAAATAAGAAGTTGTGTCTTGTATGAAAGTTAAAGACCAAAGAAGTTAATATAACTTTATAGATTGCGTTTGATATATATATATATATATATATATATATATATATATATATATATATATATATATATATATATATATGTAGAAACCTGATTATATATTAAAGTATATTTTGATATTTAAAAAAAAAATAACAGCTTTATTATTATAATAATAAAAATAATAAAACTTTTAAATTTAACATTTTAAATTTATTTATATTCATTACTATATAAATAAAATAAGTTATTAAATGATTAATAATTCTTTTTATCAAGAAAACACATGTGCGTGCATGTATTATTATTTTTTAAATAAAATAAGAAAATTTTTATATTATTGTTTTTATTATTATATTATTGTAGTTTTGTAATTAAAAATATTAAATCTTTTTAAAGTATAAATTAGTGTAAATGCGATGTCGCGTAAATGCGATGTCGCATATGTATAATATATGTAAATATTTTTTTAGATATGTATGATATTATATTAATACGTGATGATATTGTAATATTAAAAATTAAGGAAGATAAATATAGAAAATATAAAATAATAATTGTTGATAAATACGAAAAAAGAAAAAAAAAAAAAAAAAAAAAA
>Ga0209589_1005937_pt1 | contig 20481 bp, 16 predicted proteins | sample CowpeawhiteBW_FD_187525 | JGI IMG/M metagenome (GOLD analysis project Ga0209589, IMG submission 187525) | Root nodule microbial communities of legume samples collected from California USA - Cow pea white BW (SPAdes) (version 2) | ecosystem: Host-associated > Plants > Roots > Nodule | place: USA... | reverse complement strand
CTCCTTCCCCCCTCCCAAATTTTTTTCAATTTTTTTTTATTTTTCAATTTTTTTAAGTTATATGTTTAATTTTTTTAAACTATATATATTATTAAATTTTTTAAATTTTGTCTATCTTTTTAAGTTAGGTAATAATATATTAAAATATAATAAAATTAAGTTAAGTATTTGTTTTTATTTTTTTTAAAGTATAATATTTAATGTTAATAAATAGTAAAATATAAAATCAAATATAATAAAGAAAAAAAATTATTAATATAATTTTCATTTTCTCTCTTATGAGTTTTTCATATATTATACTCATCTCTCACTTTTACCAAATTGTTTTTTGTTATTGAAGAAAAAAAAAAGCTAAACAGAAACTCATTATTTTTATCCTCATTTTTTAATATCTTCTTCCATTTTTAAAGAAAAAAGAAGGTAACTTTCTCTTGTCTCACTTGGTAATGAAATACCTGTTTAATATTTAGCACTATTTTTTTATCTTATGACATTTTGTATTTTGTTTAATTTTATGAATATAGAAGAGTAAGTAATGTATTATGTGACTTTTTTATAGACAATTTTTAAGTGTGCTTGATTATCATAATTTTTTGTAGTAGTTATGTCTCTTAATGTTTGATTAGATTATGATGAAAAAAATTTAGTATTAACTTTGTTTTTTAAATAGGTATATTGATGAAAAACAAAAGAATAAATTCATTTTTTAAAATTGCTAAAAGAAAAGTGAAGATCAAAACAGGACAATATCGTTACTCATCGCATAACAATGAAATGAAATGCTTGTGATGACTTTTGAATCGATATATGCACATTAGTAAAAGGAAAAATGAATATTTTGTAGATAATATGGTTATTTATATTGGAAAAATAATAGCTGAAAAAATGTAGTTATGATTGAATCATTTGATAAGTTCTAAAATATGAAAAAAATGATGATAATTTTTAGATATGTGTAATTTCTTTTATAGTTATAGTTATACTAAATTATATATTCATTTTTATTAAATTAGTAACAGTAATATTAAATATATAAATTTTAAGTATATTATTTTGGCTTCCCCAAAAATTTTGGTCAAGATCCGCCACTGACTACAATAGTAAACAAAAGTATGAGTAAGAAGCCATAAAAACTAAAAATAAATTTTCTATAGTTTTTTACCAGCAAACTCTTAAAGAAAAGCCTAATAGTTTAATACCATTAAGTCAATTTGCTTGAGAACTAATAATAATTGAATTGGTTTAGAAGAGAACTTTGCCAACATTATATACTGAATTTCAATATTATCTCATATAATTATTTAATTCACTAGTTCAAATTTGTTTCAGCTTCCAATTTGATGCTTCTGGTATGTTAGCACCAATATGGCATTACTAATGAAAATATTTTCAGTTCATTTTGATTCATATCTAAAGTTTGTAGATAATTTTGAAATTTATATTTTCCATTTTCCATTTAGATACAATGAGAAGGATTATTTTAGAATATTTGAGTTAAGATTGTTTTTGCTAGAAAAGATCATGCTGATGTAATAGTAATAGGAATAAAGAATAACCATCAGAGTGAAATTAACTGATGATTCTTTTACTTGAGACAAAACTGGAATGGATGCTCTAGATGGAATTAGAGTTGCTAATCTAAGAAAGAGCACAAAAAATAACCAAATTTAGAATCTGGATTACTTTATACTATGAATATCACTACTATCACAAAACAAAGTTGATAACTCTTGCGAAAAAGAGAGTTGAAAATGTGATTCAGAAGATGACAAAGGTTACAAAGTTACCTCTTGCAACAATTCCAATGGCAACAACATGAGCCTCTAATGGACCAATAACAACAAATGGAGCTTTTAGTGCATCTAAAATTTCATCAGTCACAATTCTCGCATGATGTCAAATATATAAAATGCCAAAGTGCATTATTACATATCTTAAATAAACAATGCACAACATCAAACATTCAATGTTTGTTTTTGGTCATGTTTCCATAACAATTCCATCTGCAAAAAGTTATTGAATTATAAACTAAACATGCAATAAGAAATTTAAATTTTGAAATAAAAACTTTGGTAAGTATGTTTTTATTTGTTAAACAAAAAGAATATTACACATGTATATAATATCCGTATAGTATTTTTGATACGAAATAACACCATACACTACAATAAAATGTGAGTATAAATTATTGCAAAATGGATGGTAATATGACATACTCATTTGATTAGAATAAGAAAAATTGAAAGGGTGAAAGAACCTTAAAACAAGGATATACATGTCTCTTCAAGTTGAATGTTATAAACAAAACAAACATGAAATTAAATAAAAATGAAACATGAATGAAGAAAACACATACTCATAGGCTTTGAAAAAAAAAACTTTTCTAGTAAATGGATCCATTCGAATAGCAAATAAAGAAGGAAGATTTGTTTGCAAAGGACACAAAAAGTCCTTAATCTTATTGAGAGAGATAGTTTGATACATAGAAATAGGCTCATATAGAGGCTTATAGCCTTTAAGGAGCCTTGGAAGCCCCAATCTCAACCTTGCCCACAAAATAGTACTTGACTGCCTTTAAAATCTGCTCTTGAAATTGTTGATTTAAGATTTGCCTTCAAACATCAATCCTCGACAACCAACATCCATACCCAAGATGAGAGTGATACCATCCTACCCACAACATTCTCCAACCTCCCAACAGGAAAAGAAAAAAAAACAGTTTAAAATAATATATTCTAGAAAAAGAAGATTGGATAAATCAAAATAGAAAAGCATGACAAAGATGAAAACCTAAATAGCCTCAGAATAACGGTGGATGAGTTCCAAGATTAAAGAGTGAAGATTCAAATTTCAAATTTTTTAGTTCAACAGTGGCACTTAACCCTATTTTGCGATGAAATGGAAAAGTATAGATGATCATACTGCTGAATTGAGCCTTATTGCGAAAGAAAAAAGAAAAAAATTAGAAAGAGATAGAAGAGAGTAAAAGGTGAGTTGAAAGGGGAAGAAGTGAACCATGAGTCCATTAACACAACAAATAGAGAAGAAGAAATAGTGGGCCAACTTTTAGCAAGCCACATTCTTGCATTTGAAGAGGTCAACTTTTTTCCTTTTTAGCTAATTCTTAAAAGCTTTCATTTTTCAAAATTTTGTGTTACTTTGTATGTTTCCTCATTGTGTATCTTTTATATATTATGTTTTCATTAAATACATTCCAATATCTACCTTTCTCTTTTCTCTTCCTTTACATTCAAACTTATATAACTACTTGATTAAATTTGTGTCCAATAACAAGATTCTAGGAACTTATGTGTGTCTTCAACTTTGATTTGAATCTTGAAATCCTAATAATGTTGTTCATCTTTCTCTTATAATTAATTGTTCTGAAGTTCCTAAATTCATACACATGGTAGAAATCTAAACAAGGTCAACCAAGGTGATTTAAGTTATTTTAATCAATTAAATCATTAAGTCTTGATTCTTATGAATTAATTTTTCAGAAAAAAAAAACATCAAATTAATGGGCTAGGTTTGTTTCAAACCTTGTTCTTATGATGTATACCTATTGATTAGAACCTTAAACTCTTTTTGTCGTGATTTATTGGTTGAACTTTGATTCTAAATCATGTTTTATTTATCCTACTTGTCTTTATTCATAATTGAAACCATATCAATTATAGTCTTGCAAACCCAAATCACTTTTTCGCAAGCTTTGTAGACCTACACAAATCAACCTTGTGATCATCATTGACACTTCATTAAACCACTTTAGTTACTCTATGTTTAAGAACCACAATAGACAAGTTTTTTTTTCACTTCAATCTTTATTTGCTAATGATGAAGGTTCCTTGGTGCCTAAATCAATGAACAAATAGTTTATTTGAATGTTTAAGGTTATTGGGCTCTTGAAGTAGGTGTTGTAGGAGAAGTGGTAATGGTTCCAACTCAGATAAAGAACTATGAAAAGGTAGAGGAAGAAGGTAAAATTAATCTAAATGTTATGAATTAATGTTCGTCCATTGATTTTATACAGTTACTCATATGATTGATATGATTGATATTGATATGATTCATTACTCTTTATATAAATATTTGTATTAACTATTTGATTTGTATCCTTTTTGGGTTACATGTTGTATCTATAAATAGGACTCTTCCTATTAGTAATAAGACACACAAAAAAGTTGTTCTCATTCTCTCATTCTCTATTCTTCCTTCTATTCTTCTCTTTGTTATTAGTTTTATTTCATAACACGTTATCAACACAATGCTTCAACCCACTAAGGCCTAGTGGAAGCTTTTGATCTTTAAGGACAATGTTCTGCGTGTCTTAATCCAGGCTCTTTCTAATACTTTCTTCATTTACAATTTTATCTTATATTCTTACTCTTGTGATAAAAATTATTTCACTTTATTAATTATCTTCTCAGTCTTATTATTATTATTAATTTATTATTATGATGATTATTTTTATGTACTAATTTAAACATGTCAAACCTTTCAACTTTTGAATTTGTGACCCTTGATATTAGAAGGAGAATTCCTTATATTGGACTTTAAATGTTAAAATACATTTTGGATGCAATGGGTCTTAGTGATACCATTAAAAAAAGAGAAATAAAGCATTTGGGCAACTAATTTGCTCCTGTGACAACAATATTGTGAAAAGAAATTCCACAAGTATTATGAATTTATTCCATGCCTTTGTATGGTTGGACAAAACAATGAAGCTTTTGATGAAAAATCATAAGATCCGCCCAACTGGTTCTTCTCCATTCTCAAAAGTGAATGTAATAATAAATATTATGAATTTATTTCATGCCTTTTTATGGTTGAACAAAGCAATTAAGCTTTTGATGAAAAATAGTAGATCCTCCCAACTAGTTTTGCTCAATTCCTATAAGTGAATGTAGTAATATTTTTATTTACATTTTCACGGTCATAGTTGTGGCCTTGGTTGTGGTTGTAGTTGTAAGACCCATGAAATTTAATTAATGAAATAAATAATTAATTAATAAATGTGGGTAGTAGGAGCCTTTATGGCATTTAAAGCTGGTTGTTGTGACGTGAAATACTACTAGCTTAAATGGTTAAGAGTACATAATTATGTTATAGGACTTGGGTTCAAGTCCTATGTATGCCCAATTATGTGCTATTTAATTTATAATTATTTTAATAATGTGCTGGATCATGATGAGTGATAATATAATTATAGAATTATGTGAATTATCACGAAACATGAATTGGTTGAATGGTGTAGACCCAGAAGAAGGGTTTTTGGTTCTTGTCATTGTGTCATAGTCAGAGGAATACGAAATTGGAGAGTGATCAAAGAGGAACTCCCAAGAATCTCCATTTTTAGCAAAGGAATTCAGGTTAGGGAAGCTTTATGCGCTAATTTTATTTTAAGTTTGATTGGCATGCTAAAGAGATTAACCTTACGCGTTAATTCCATGTTTAAATCTGAATGGCATGCTAAATAGAGTAACTTTACGCGTTAAGTTTATTTTAAGTCTGAAATGCTAAATAGAGTAACTTTACGCATTAATTTTGTTTTAAGTTTGATTGGCATGCTAAATAGAGTAACTCTACACGTGAATTTGATTTTAAGTTTGAAATGCTACATAGAGTAACTTTATGCGTTAATTTTACGATTAAGTCTGATTGGCATGCTAAATTTAGTATGCTTATGCCTGAGATTTTATTCCATTAAGTTAGTATTTTTGGAAATTTCCAGAAACTGTCTGGTCGGTGATGAACTGCCGCCAGACAACTCTTTCTTTTTTAGGTCATTTAGGGTTCCTATAGAGGAACCACCTGCCAAATATAGTGTAAAATAGCATGTTTGACCAACGTTGACCCGCCCTTGCCTAGAGTTGACTGGTTGACCAGTCTTGACTCTTTGATAGCCCATTGAGAGGCTGCCACGTGCCAGCGTAGTATCTCTCTCTCCATTAGGGTTTGACTATTGTGAGTGGTTGCGCGAAGGTTATTGTGGTTGTCGTGGTGGCGGCGGCAAAGCCAGAGGGCTGGGTCCGCGGCTGTTGCAGAAAAATGGTGAGGGATTCGCGTGCTAGAGCTGCAGCGACGTTGCGGTGGTGGTTGCAGGTTGCGAGTGGTGCCTCCATGGTGGTTTTCCGGCAGTAATGTTTCGAAGTAGACGGTGGAGCGTAGAGGAAGCCTTGAAAGTCTGTCATTGGTGTTGCTACGGAGGACGAGGTGGTGGCACGACGGAAGTGGCATGTTGTAGCCGTGTTGCGTGGGTGCCACAAGTTATGCGAGCGGTGCTGCAATGGCGAATGCGACGAATCAGAGAAGACGAGGCGCGGATGAGTGCAGGGGTTCCGGTGAGCTTGAAGAGGTGCGAAGATGGTGCAACCATGGAGTTTTCTGGCAACATGATGATGGAGGAAGAAGGAGGCACGAAGTAGACGAAATGGAATTCCAATTGGGTTGTTGTAGATGACAAAAATCATGGCGCGACAGAGCAAGTGCGAGTTGCGATGGTGGTCGGAGGCTAGAGTGTTGGCGAGGCCGTGCGAGAAGGAGAGAGGGTGATAAGGTGTCATTTAATGATTGGGTATTTTAGTGAGGGGAGGATGGATGATGTGGCAAGTTTTAAGTGGTTATTTTAGTGAGTGAAGGATTGAGGACGTGGCAAACTTTAATTGGTTATTTAACTGAGTGGAAGATTGCCACGTGGCGTAATCTAGTTGAGTAGAGTATAAGTGATATAAGGGGTGCAAATTAGTAAAAAGAAGGGGTGCAGAATAGAGTTAGAAAGTCCAATTGCAGAAGGGGGTGTAAACATGAAAACTGGAGGTGCATTTAGCTCCCGAAATATCTCTTTTCAGAAATAGATAGCCAATTTCAGGAAGGGGTGTAATCATGAAAAGTGGAGGTGCATTTAGCTCTAGAAAAATCCTTTTCAGAAATGGATAGCCCAATTGCAGAAGGGGTGGTGTAAACATGAAAATTGATGGTGCATTTGGCTCCTGAATTATTCCTCTCCAAAATTCTGATTTTTGGACTTATTTTATGACTTGAAATATTCACAATTTACACTCTTAAGGACCTAAATTAAATTACAGTTGCATTATTAAACTCAAGAATATCCAATAATATATTATGCAACTAAATACAATTCTTAAGAGCAAAAATGATATTAAATCCCCAAAATTTAAACACTTAATGAGAGCAAAGGTTCAACCCATGATACCCTCCTGGCGGTGTGGAAGCGGGTAGCGCCTGGAGGTATGTGTCCCCCGCCAAGCGATTTTACTACAGCAATATTTATGTTCTTACTCTTGATGTGCATGATCTACAAAGCTTTAGTGATGCCTTAAAGGTCAATTTGTTGGTGTTCCTTGAGTTGTGGCTCAGTCCCTTGAGTTGACCTCAGGATAGGGGTTAAGCACGTGGCATTCCTCGAGTGTGACTCAGAATGGCATCCCTTGAGTTGAGTTCGGGATGGCGGATGAACACGAGGAACCCTTGAGTTAAGCTTGGGTTGGTGAGTGTTGCCGGTGTGAGTGTGCTGGTTGTGGCTAGTACGGATGGGTCTAGATGGATTGCCCTCGTCAGTGATTAGCTGATGAGTTTGGTAGTCTTGGGACGTTACGAACTATGTTCGTATTTGGGAACTCCACCTGGAGTTACGGTGTGAGATCCGTAGCATGGTTTCTCGCACGTGCGCTATCGGTTGTGGCCGATAGGTATGGCAGCAAGACATCTTGAGGTAGTCACTAGAAGACGTAGAACACGATTAACATGGTTATTGCCAGGTGGTATGAAATCAAAGGATGAAATTCCTTTGGTGTGATTGTGTGATATATATATATATATATATATATATATATATATATATATATATATATATATATATATATATATATATATATAAATGTGTTATAAAAATATATGGTTATTTTGTTAGCTCACCCTATCTGGTTGTGTGTGGCGATGATCGTATAAGCGGTATACGTGAGAAGATGATGTTGCAAGTGTGATTGGTGAGGCGTAGAGCCGGAGCGGGGCTAATCTTGGGAGATTTTTATTAGAGCTTTTATGTAGTTTTATGATTTCAAATAAATTGTAATTATAGATATTACTAGACTTTTGGATAATTACGATCTTACTTATACTTATGGATTTTGGTTTATTATTGAAAGTAATAAAAGTTCTAAATTTCCTGTGTTTTTGGGAAATGAAGTTTTATTATCTGACATTAAATTATTATTTCTTTATTTTATTAATTAAATTCATAATATTTGGCTGGGATGTTACATTTGGTATCAAACCAATGGTTTTCAAAAGATTTTTGGGCCTTGGGGAGGTAGCTTGACGCGTTTCGGTTGTAACTCTTGTGTTGTGGTTAAGTTCCAATGCTTAACTCTTTATGTCTAAGTTTAGTAACAATGTCCTTGCCAGGTTTTGTTGAGGAGACAAAGAATGTTGCTTGTGAGGCTTAGGAAAAAGTGACACTCTTACCGGGTTTTAGTGAACAAATAAGGGTGGGGCTCTTGTCGGGTTTTGTTGAACAGACAAGAGTTGTGTTTGTGTGGCTCAAGGAAAACAACACTCTTACCAGGTTTTGGTGAGCAGGTAAGGGGTGGGCTCTTGCTGGGTTTTGGTGAGCAGGCAAGGGTTGTTGTTTCTGAGTCTCAAGGTAGGCAACACTCTTACCGGGTTTTGGTGAGCAGGTAAGGGTGATACTCTTGCTGGGTTTTGATGAGCAGGCAAGAGTTGTTGCTTACGGGTTTGAGTAGAAGCAGCGCTCTTATCGGGTTTTGGTGAGCAAGTAAGAGTGGTACTCTTGCTAGGTTTTGATGAGTAGGCAAGAGTTGTTGCTTACGGGTTTGAGTAGAAGAACCGCTCTTACCAGGTTTTGGTGAGTAGGTAAGAGCACTACTCTTGCTAGGTTTTGGTGAGCAGGCAAGGGTAGTTGCTTATAAGACCTAAGGAAAGTAATGCTATTACTGGGTTTTGGTGAGCAGGTAAGGGGTATTACTTGTCTTTCCCGATGCATTGGTGCGCAAGGGGAGAGGTTCTTTCCAAGAAGCGTTGGTGCGCAGGAAAGAAACTTCTGAACTGGAAGTATTAAGAACAAAAAATGTCTTGGTAGAGTGGTGAGGGTGCACACTCATGACTATATCTAAGATAGTTTCCTTTCTTAATTCTAAAGGTTTTGGAAAAAGAGAGAAAGGTGATAGGTTGAGTTTGTCTCCTATACCTTTCTTGTTATGTTTGCATTTTTTTGTGATATGTGTGTGTTATCTATAGTGGTTGACTATAGAATCAAGGTCAAACTTGATTTGTTTGTTTTGCAAGAGTTGGGTAGGACCTTTGAGAAAATCTCTTTATCGAAGATGTGAGTGCACATAAGGATATCTCGGTAGGCAAGGAAAGCTAAGTTGGTTTGATGATGCCTAAGAGCGATGTTAGAACCTAGAAGCAACACGTTAGGCAAAGGGATCTTCAAGAATGAGTTTTTGGGACTAATACCACAGGTTTTGCGAGAGGAATTGAATTCAAAGGTTAGAATAAAGAGAGGTGTTCAAACGTCTACTAGCATAGGTCTAAAGTCAGAGGTAGCGGTGTAGACTCAGTGAAATTTTCAGAATAACAAGTAATAGATCTTGCAAGGGAGGTAGTGATATGTTAAAACCACCCCAGGGTATGTCTGGGTAAGGAGGAGTGCAGAGTTGAACAAGACAAAATGAACAGAAGAAGAAAGAGAAGTGAGTGAAATAAGATCTGGAAGACCTAATGATAAGTAATCAATGTAAACACCAGAAGGATTACAAGACTTAGTGGATCGCTAAGGAGAAATCAGGCAGTTAAACTATACAAGTGAAGTATTGACCAAGGCAGGAGTGGTACCGTACGGGGCATTGGATGGTAAGAGAGGCAGAATGCAATGGTATGGGTAACAGGATTGGGAGTCAATGATATTGGACTGTGTTGCTACAGTCGACAAAATTGAAGTCTATTTTAATCAAGGATTGGATGCGTGCGTCACAGAACAAACAAAAGCTATATGCAGGTAAGAGGAGAAGGACATTGGAGTTTGAGGCTGGAGAGCATGGGATTCTTAGCAATACTCCAACTATTGGCATTGTAAGAGCGATTAAAATCAGGAAGCTAACTCTGAAAGTCATTGGACGATACCAGATCATGAGGAGGATAGGTCCAGTAGCATACGAGATTCTTTGTCACAATATCAGACAAACTTATTAAATTGTTTTCATGTGTGACCACCGTTGAAGAAGTACGTTGCAAGTTTGATGCACGTGTTAGGAAAGAGTTTAGGTGCGAGAACCCTGACGTTGGGCATAAGACCAGTGAAAATCTTGGATTCTTAAGTCAAGTAGCTCAGAGGGAAGGAGATGCGAACTGTGAATGTTCTCTGGGAGGAGGTGACCCAAGAGATGACATGGATGGTGGAAGACCTCATGAAGAAGTCTTATCCTCACCTATTTTTTGGTAAGCCCTATTTTCGAGGACGAAAATTTTTAAGGTGGGGGGAATGTAAGACCCGTGAAATTTAATTAATTAAATAAATAATGAATAAAAAATGTGGTAGTGGGAGCCTTTATGGCATTTAATGCTGGTTATTATGACGTGGAATAGTACTAGCTTAAATGGTTGAAAGTACTTAATTATCTAATAGGACTTGGGTTCAAGTCCTATCTATACCAATTATGTGCTATTTAAATTATAATTATTTTAATAATGTGTTGGATCATGATGAGTGATAACATAATTAAAGAATTATGTGAATTATCACGAATCATGAATTGGTTGAATGGTTGTGCATTGATTTGACAATGACATGGTTATGGGTTCGAATCTTAGTAGACCTACGTTAAACTTTCTTTTTGCTAGAATTATGTTGGCATGAATATTGAAAGCCATAAAACCCTAGCAGTCGGGATGGTCATGCAAAAAAGCATTGTTGATGTCAAGTTGATGAATTGGCCACTTTCTAGAGCCATCTTTATTATATTTATTTTTGAAAATCCACTTACAACCAATAACATGTGAACCGGGTGGACGATTAACAAGAGTCCAAGTATGGTTAGAACATAAAGCATCAAATTCAACTTTCATAGCATGATACCAATTGGAGTCTGTGAGAGCAACTTTGACAGAAGTAGGCACGGGATTACTGACAATGGTTTGAAAGATTTAGGGTTTGAAAATACCAGATTTGGCACGAGTTTTCATTGGATGGATATTTGAAGGTGGGGGAGGTGAGGGAACATTACTGTCATCTATTTAAGAAGGTGCAGAGGCTGAAAAGGGATTAGAGGTATCAAGGGAGGTGTTTGTGTTTGGCTCAGTAATGGTGTTTGGAGAAGATAAAGGAGTGGAAGATAAATGGAAGTTGCTGGAATGGTCAGGGTGAGGCGGAGGGGTAAGAGATTTTTTTTAGGGAAGAACAATTAGCGAGGGTGGTAGAGAGGTAGCGGGTTGCGAACAATCAGAAGGCTCAAAGGGATTGGGTGTAGTCTTATAAGGAAACATTTGCTCATTAAACAAAACATTACGTGAGATGTAGATTTTCCCTGAGGGATGTAAACATATGTATCCTTTTATATTAGAGCTATAACCAAGAAATAGGCAACCAGAGGATTTGAAATTGAATTTGTGGTTTTGAAAAGGGCGTAGTAAAGGAAATCACAAACAACCAAATATGCGAAACATGTTGTAATCAGAATTTGTGTGAAACAAAGTATGATGTGGTGTGTTATTATTCAAAATACGTGTTGGAAGGTGATTTATAATGTGTTAGCACTAAGAAAGGCATAATTCCAATATTTAAGAGGGAGACCAGCATACGCAAGTAAACTAAGACCGGTTTCAACAACATGCCGATGTTTGCGGTTAATAGAGCCATTTTGTTGATGAGTGTGCGGACATGTATAACGGTGAACGATGCCAACAGCTGCAAGAAACTTATCAAAAACCGGAAACTCTTTAGCATTGTCACTTTGTATGGCTTTGATCTTTAGATTCAATTAATTTTAAATAAATATTTTGAATCTTAAAAACATTGTAAAAGCTTGAGATTTAGAATGTAAGAGATAAACCCAAGTGTATTTTGAGAAAGCATCAAGAAAAGAGATATAGTATCTGTCACCCGAAACTGAATTAACATGTGATAGCCCCATATGTCTACAAAAACAACTTCAAGGGGAGTAGTATAGATAGTGGTGGAAGAGGGGAAAGGTTGTTGATGAATTTTAGAAACCGCACATGCATTGCAAAATTCAGAAACATTTTTAATACGAAGATTACAAGAGTGAAGAATTTGTTTGATAGTATTATGGGAAGCATGACCCATTCTTGCATGCCATAGAGAAAAAGTATTAGAACTTTTTACAGTGGAGTTCATGGTGGGTAGCATGGTGCGTTAGGTAGTTGACTGAAGATGAGGAAAGACGTATATCCCGTCTTTAAGTCTTCCTTGAAGTAGAATCACTTTGGAGTCCTGGTGTTTAACATTACAAAAGTCAGGATAAAATTCGAAAAACATGTTGTTATTGCGTGCAAATTGAGATACACTTATAAGATTCTTTGTAATGTTAAGGACGTGTAACAGGTTTTTCAAAATAAATCGTGCATTGTGATTATCAGAGGACATAATGGCAGAGCTAGTGTGAGAAATTGGCAAACCTGAACCATTGACTAATAATATGCGTGCATTACCAGTATAGGAGTTTTTAGATGAAAAAAAATTGATGGATCACTTGTGACATGGTGTGATGCGCCGCTATCTAGATACTGTAGTGAGTCAGCGACTGTGGAAGCGGAGGAAAGCTGATCAAGACTTTCACAAACAGGTGGAGAGGGTTGAGAATTGTGGACTTGTGGTTGAGGTTGGTAATCTAGAGTAAGTTTGTACTAGCAATCAGGGGCACCATGACCCATTTTTAAGTAGATTTGACATTGAACATTTCTTGAATTGGATGAAGGAGATTTATTATTTTGAAAAGATGGAGCACCACGCCTTTGGGATGAAGATCTTGATCGAAAACGTCCACCACGATTATTTGAGCGACCACGTTGCGAAGGATTATTCCAAGAAGAAGAGGTGACATGGATCAGAGAGGAAGTAACATTGGTTTGTAAAGCAGGATTGAGTTGTTTATGTTTTTCCAAACGTTCTTCTTGGGCTAGGAGAAGTGCTTCAATCTCATCGACGGTGTAGGGATCAGTGCGAGACAAAACAGAAGTGATAAATGGGTCGTACTCTTCTGGGAGGCCATCTAATATAGCCTCAATGTGGTCTTCATCTGTAATTGACGAGCCATTAGCTGAAAGGGAGTTTACTGATTTCTGTATATCAAGAAGGTATGTAGGAATATCACGTTCATGTTTGAGTGTTTTAAGTTGCAATTTGAGCTTCTTGACTTTGGCTCTCGAATGACTTGCATAGTATGTATTCAATTTCTTCCAAATCTGAGCAGCTATGGTAAGGCCACCATTTGGTTGAGCATTGTGGGAGAATAGAAGCTAGTAGCCATGCTACAAGAAGATGGTCTTGACGTTGGTGATGTAGAAAGTGGGGATTAAGGGTTTGGGTGGCACTGTGGGTGTCTATGGAAAACTGAGATGGAATGTTATCACCTTCAAGAAAGTGCAAGAATTCTAAGCCTTGAATGGTGGCGAGAATTTGTTGCTTCCATACCAGAAAATTATCTTCAGTGAGCTTGAGGGAGACTGGAGTTGTGAAGAGATGAGGAACGAAGGTGGAAGCATTCATGGGTGATTGGGAAAGGTGGGATGTTTGAGTGGATGTAGTTTCGGGAGGCATGGAAAAGATCAATGAGCTCTAGATACCATGTAAGACTTATAAGAGAGAAGAAGAAAATGAGAATTGTAATATTTTGTGAAAAGGTGATTGTGTTCCAAGAGAGAGGAGGAGAACCCTATATAAAGGGTTGTACGTTCTATGCAACAAATAACAGAAAACTAAACTAACAGTAACAGAACTAACAGAAGTTAGATCCCTTAACATCCCCCCAAAAACTCATGGTGGTTATTTGGGTGAGAAGAAGGGTTTTTGGTGCTTGTCATCGTGTCATAGTCAGAGGAATACGAAATTGGAGAGTGATCAAAGAGGAACTCCCAAGAATCTCCATTTTTAGAAAAGGAATCCAAGTTAGGGGAACTTTCCACGTTAACTTTATTTTAAGTTTGATTGGCGTGCTAAATAGAGTAACCTTACGCGTTAATTCCATGTTTAAATATGATTGGCATGCTAAATAGAGTAATTTTACGCATTAATTTTATTTTAAGTCTGAAATGCTAAACAGAGTAACTTTATGCGTTAATTTTATTTTAAGTTTGATTGGCATGCTAAATAGAGTAACTCTACACGTTAATTTGATTTTAAGTTTAAAATGCTAAATAGAGTAAGTTTATGCGTTAATTTTACGATTAAGTCTGATTGACATGCTAAATTTAGTATGATTATGCTTGAGATTTTATTTCATTAAGTTAGTATTTGTAGAGCCATTAAGTTAGTATTTTATTTCCAAAAACTGTCTGGTCAGTGATGAACTGCCGCCATATGACTCTTTCCTTTTTAGGCCATTTAGGGTTCCTACAGAGGAACCACCTGCCAAATATAGTGTAAAATAGCCTGTTTGACCAACCTTGACCCGCCCTTTCCGGAGTTGACTGGTTGACCAGTCTTGATTCTTTGACAGTCCATTGAGAGGCTGCCACGTGTCAAAGTAGTATATCTCTCTCCATTAGGGTTTGACTGCCATGAGTGGTTGCGCGAAGGTTATTGTGGTTGTCATGGTGGCGGTGGCAAAGCCAAAGGGGTGGGTTCGTGGCTGTTGCGGAAAAATGGTGGGGGATTCGCGTGCTAGAGCTGCAGCGACGTTGCAGTGGTGGTTGAAGGCTACGAATGGTGTCACCATGGTGGTTTTCCAGTAGAGTAATGGTTCGAAGTAGACGGTGGCGCAAAGAGGAAGCCATGGAGGTCTGTCGTTGATGCTGTTTTGGAGGACGAGATGGTGACGCGACGAAATTGGCATGTTACAGCGGTGTAGCGTGGCTGCCACAGGTTACAGGAGCAGTGTTGCAATGGCGAACGTGACGAATCAGAGAAGACGAGGTGCGGACGAGTGTAGGCGTTCCGACGAGATCGACGAGGTGCGAAGATGGTGCAACCGTGGAGTTTTTCGACAACGTGATAATGGAGGAAGAAGGAGGCGCAAAGAAGACGAAATGGAATTCCGATTAGGTTGTTGCAGACGACAAAGATGATGGCAAGACAGAGCAAGCACGAGTTGCAGTGGTGGTCGGAGGCTGGAGTGTCGACGAGGTTGTGCGAGAAAGAGGTAGCTACCGTGGAGGGTGGCGGTTGCAGTTGCGACATGGAGATGGAAGGAGAGAAGGAAAATTAGGGTTAGAGTTTTGGTTGTGTGAAGGAGAGAAGGTGTTGAGGTGTTATTTCATGATTGGGTATTTTTGTGAGTGGAGGATTGATGACGTGGCAAGTTTTAAGTGGTTATTTTAGTGAGTGGAGGATTGAGGACGTGACAAACTTTAATTGGTTATTTAAATGAGTGGAGGATTGCCAAGTGGCATAATCTGGTTGAGGGGGTGCAAATTAGTAGAAGGAAGGGGTGCAGAACAGAGTTAAAAAGTCTAATTGTAGAAGGGGGTGTAAACATGAAAACTAGAGGTGCATTTAACTCCAGAAATATCTCTTTTCAAAAATAGATAGCAAATTTTAGATGGGGGTGTAATCATGAAAAGTGGAGGTGCATTTAGCTCCAGAAAAATCCTTTTTAGAAATGGATAGCCCAATTGCAGAAGGGGTGGTGTAAACATGAAAACAGATGGCGCATTTAGCTCCTGAATTAATCCTCTCCAAAATTCTAATTTTTGGACTTGAAATATTCACAATTTACACTCTTAAGGACCTAAATTAAATTATAGTTGCATTATTAAACTCAAGAATATCCAATAATATAGTATGCAACTAAATACAATTCTTAAGAGCAAAAATGATATTAAATCCCCAAAATTTAAACACTTAATGAGAGCAAAGGTTTAACCCATGATACCCTCCAAGCGGTTTGGAGGTGGGCAACGCCTAGCCATACGTCTCCCCCGCCAGGTGATTTTACTACAACAGTATTGGTGTTCTTACTCTTGATGTGCGTGATCTACAAAGCTTTAGTGATGCCTTAAAGGTCGGCTTGCTGGTGTTCCTTGATTTGTGGCTCGGAACATATCCCTTGAGTTGAGCTCGGGATAAGGGTTAAGCATGTGACATTCCTCGAGTGTGGTTCAGAATAGCATCTCTCGAGTTGAGCTCGGGATGACGGATGAACACGAGGAACCCTTGATTTTGTTAGGTTGATTTAGGCTTAAAGTTCACTTCTTAACATGGTATCAGAGTCATTGTTGAAAGCCTATCCTAGTGAGATTTTTGTTTGTTGAGCATGTAATTCCACCCACTATCGGGCCGCTATCAGACCATCCATTAATGTCTAGTCTCACGCATGAGATGTATATACATCGGCGTGAGAGAGATGTGTTGGAAGTCTTAGATCGACTAGAGATAATGTAATTTCATAGTATATAAATGGGTGCAAGATGAGAATATAAATTATCATTACAAAGGTAAAGGCCATTTGAGTTATACTTGTCGTATGCCAAAGCATCTTAAAAATAATAAGAAGATAGAAACACATTTTGCTTATGAAGATGATGATTCTGATTACGGCCATATGGATGCTACTTATCTTGATATTATTATTTTCTTTGCTAAACCAAATGGAAGCATTTACCACCTCCTTAGTTATGAGAGTGTTAAAAAAAGAAAAGAAAAGAAATAAGATTTTCTCATATTGATATTTATGTTTATATGAAGAATAAATGTTGTCAGTAACACTAATGATGAGGATATGTGTCTTATTGACAATGCAACAACTCATACAATTCTCAAAGAGTAATAATTTTTTCTCTTGTTTGGTAATGCGAGAAGTACATGTTAGTACTATTTTTGGTACTACAAATATAATTGAAGGCTTTGGAAGAGCTAATGTACTTCTACCAAGAGGTACAAGATTTCATATTAAAAATGCATTTTATTCTCCTAAGTCTAATAGAAAATTATTTAGTTTCAAGGATATTCGTCTAAATGGATATCATATTGAGATAAACAATGAAGGATATATTGAATATCTTTATATCACTCAAATTGAGGATATTTTGGCTCTATAATTCACACACCTGAGGGTGTGAAACCAATTGGATACATATGGATTTTTGCACAAAATCATATTAAGAATGATGAAATTGTTAGATACAAAGCATAGTTGGTTGTTCAAGGTTTTCCATAAAACCTGATATCGATTTGTGAAAAGACATATTCACTAGTATTGGATGCAACAACATTGCAATATTTGATTATCCTAGTTGCACAACAAGGTCTGCATTTACATATAATGAATGATGTTACAACCTATTTGTACAGTTCTCTTGAGAATGGTATTTCTATGAAAATCCTTGAATGATTTTATTTGCTCAACAAGGCAAATTCCAAAATGGGTTATTCAATAAAATTGAACAAGCCCTTTTATTGATTAAAACAATCAAGACATGTGTGATATAACCATCTTATTGAGTACTTGTTAAAGGAAGGGTACAAAAATGACCCTATTTGTCCTTGTATTAATATGAAAATATCCAAAAATGAATTTGCCATCATTGAAACTCCTAATTAGTTCACAAATGCAATTGATTGTTTAAAGAAAGAATTTGAGATGAAGGATCTTGGAAGGACAAAGTTTTGTTTGCGATTACAAATCGAGTATTTAAACAAAAGTGTTTTTGTACACTAAGAAGCTTATATAATGAAAGTGATTAAAAGGTTCTATGCGGACAAATCATACTCATTATGCACTCTAATGGTGGTGAGGTCGTTAGAGGTTGATAAAGCCCCTCAATAGACCTCAAGAAAAAGATGAAGAGCTTTTTGGTCCTGAAGTACCATATCTTAGTACTATAGGAACACTAATGTTGTAAGACCCGTGGAATTTAATTAATTAAATAAATAATTAATTAATAAATGCGAGTAGTGGGAGCCTTTATCACATTAAATATTGATTGATGTGATGTGAAAAGGTGCTAGCTCAAGTGGTTGAGAGTACTTTGATTGTATGATAGGACTTGGGTTCAAGTCCTAGGTATGCCAATTATGTGTTATTTAATTATTATTGTTTTAATAATATGATTGAGCATGTTCATTGATGAGACAAATATTAATTATAATAATCATCACGAAACATGAATTGGTTGAATGGATGTACATTGATTTGGCATTGGCATGGTTGTGGGTTCAAACCTTGGAGAACCTTAAATTAGACTTCATTTTTGCTAAACTTAGTTTTGGCTTGAATGTGAAAGGGTAGTGTAAACCCTAGCAGACATAACAGCCAAGAAGGGCTGGAAAGTAGTCCTTAATGAGTCATTGAATGGTAATTATCATATACCTTAAGCCATTTTCGTTTTGCCACATTAAACCCACATTAAGACACCAATTAGAGGCCAATTAAGAGAAAAGGAGAGTGGTTTTGTGGCTAATTTTACTGGATTGGTTGAGGGAGACGAAAATTAGAGTGAAGAGAGTGTGGTGAGTGAATCATTGAGGCTAATTGGAGGAGAATCAAAGGAGGCTATTGGAAACAAGGGAGAATCAAGAGTCATTCAAGCTTTTAAGCGAAAGGATCCAGGTTAGGGGAGTTATATCGTGTTTAATTGTAGTTCTATGAATAATTGCATGAGTTATAACTTGTTATGTATGATTTATCCTTGCATTGCTTTAAAATCGTGTTTCTGGAATTTTTCCAGAAATCGCCTAGCGGGTGATGAATTTTTGCCAGGCGACTCATACCATTTGAACTGCATTTCTGGGTTGCGAAGGGAAACCGCCTAGCGGCACAAACGAGACCACCAGGCAACGCTAGTTGTTTTACCCAATTCTGGGTCTTTTGATGAAGGGCCTAGTGGTAGTGAGCGACCCGAGCCATTTGGGCTCGATTTTTATGTTTTCTGGGTTCTGGGCAGAATCTAATCGGTGGAAATATTGTTTAGATTATTAGTGGTTTGAATGGGAGTGAATGATAACGAACTTATATGGTAATGCAAAGAAAATTGATTTGGAATTTGACATGAACTTGCTTAGGGTTTTTCAAATTGGGAATTCGAGGGTTATGAAAGTGGGATACTTGAAATGTATGATATTATGTGAATTTGATTTGGGTTAAAGAATATGTGCCTTGAAAAGCAGTAAATTGCGGCTATAATTGAGTAAAAGATCAATGTAGGGTAATTGGGAGTTTTTAGCATTCGTAGGTAGAACGAAAAAGCTAGGATTTTCCCAGAATTTCATGTGCCACCTGGCGGCACTTGTGTCACTACCAGGCGCCAGCACAGTGGATACTTCATTACGTGGCTACGATGGTGGGTACCGTGTTTGGGTTCTGATGCAGCCCAAAATGGGACTAAGAGAATGGAAGTGTTGGTGCTTAGAATAGTTAATGGGAAAAGCCTAATACATGAACTAAGGAGGTTGACTTAACTTAGAATTGATTGGATATGGTATTAGGGAGGGTGACTGATGTGTGAGTTAAACTAAAAAGAATTGGAAGGAATTAACTATGTGGGAATAATTAATTATAATTGGCTGAAGTATAGAATATCATAATGGGTGGCATAGGTTTTCCATAAGCATAATTAGCCAAGTTGAGAGTTGACTTAAATTAGTTGGATCAATTGATATTAGATAAACTTAGAGTATATTTAATGATAAAGAAGGAAAGATAGTTGTGGTGCTGTTTTGGAAGTAATACTCAGGGTCCTGTTAATAAATGACAAGTGTTCGTGCTTGGGATGGTCTATATGACTAGGGGATAATGTACATGTGAGGTGCTATAAGGCTTGGAACATTATAGATGGCAATGTTTTTCCTTAAGGGTACTTTGGACTGAGAGCCAGTGAGAGCAACCTGAGTGAAGTGTGTTAGAACTTGAACTAAAACCAGTACTGCGCAAGTACTGGTGTGGCGCCTAGCGGTGGTGATCGACCCGCGAGGCGACAACATAGAAACAGGGGGTTCTGAATCACGGTGGCGCCTGGCGGTAAGGAGGGGTGCGCCAGGCAGAGTCTACAATTCAGTGAATCCTAAGGCGCGTGGTGCTTGGCGGCAGAGGATGTCCCGCCAGGCGATTTTGCTACAGCAGATTGGTGTTATTCTTGCTATGATAGGTGTAACATCCCTGGCTACCCCTCCTCGGGCCCCAGAGGCTGTCGGGTTACTACAGCCCAATGCACCCCAACCCATCACCCTTCTCCGTCCATTCATACTGGGTGGGTTGTTGCTAGTGGGAATCGAACCCCCAACCTGACCTTTAACACCTCTGGCTCACCAGCAGATGCTACCAG
>Ga0209589_1005932_pt1 | contig 20492 bp, 9 predicted proteins | sample CowpeawhiteBW_FD_187525 | JGI IMG/M metagenome (GOLD analysis project Ga0209589, IMG submission 187525) | Root nodule microbial communities of legume samples collected from California USA - Cow pea white BW (SPAdes) (version 2) | ecosystem: Host-associated > Plants > Roots > Nodule | place: USA... | reverse complement strand
TATATATATATATATATATATATATATATATATATATATATATATATATATATATATATATATTGAATATTTTATTCTATTACATTATATTACTTTTCATCTATGATGCACAGATAGGATACGTGTATTGGATACAATACGTATCCGATACGTCAATACATTTATTTTTAAAATAATAGGATACGATACGTGATAGATACATGATATTTAAATATTGAAAAGTTAACAATAATTCTTAAAAGCATAATAAATATATGATCGTTGTGTGGATCCAAAATAAAATTATATATATTAAACTTGTCAACATAAAAAATATAAATTATTGTCATCATAAAAATACCATTACAAGAAAATTCTTAAATAATAACCAATATTAATAAAAAAAAAATGTTAGAGACCAGTTTTCTAATTGAAGACCAATTTAGAGACCAATTATTTTGATTATTTTGGTAGCCAAAACCTGATAGCTAATGTTAGTGAACAATTTAGAAACTACTTAGTTTGGTAATCAAAACCTTAGTAGCTAATGTTAGTGACCAATTTAGAAACTAATTCATAATATAAATTATTTTAATTATCAATTTAGAGACCAATTATAATTTTTTGAAACTAATTTTAAATTGATACCTAAATTGGTCATTATATAGTAACTAATTATTTTTTGTTATTAAAATTAGTCATTATTTAAAAATTTTCTTGTAGTGTTCTATAATTTTATAAATTAAATACTTCATTGATAAATATTGATAAAATATCATAAAATATCAGACACGAATTCATAATCCAGATTGAAGTGTCGGTGGATCGTAACTTTTTCATGCTCTATACTTTGGTCTTTACCAATTAAACATAAAGATGAGAGAGATACTCACTACTGCTATATTCTTTTTGTGCAATTCAATATAGATTTTTTTTCATTGCATTTGAGTATATTTTGTTTGTTAAGGGTTAATTTGGTTATTTTTTATTGATTGAGTATTATTTGTAAAATATTTTTTAGTTTACTAAAATTTGCTTGCGTTTCGTACTTTATATTTTATTATTTGTTCTTTTATTACTTTTCGTTGTTTGGATTAGTTAACCAATGACATGGTCAATAAACAACTATTTCAACTCAATAGTGTTATGTAGATTATCATGCCATTATTTTTACACATTATTTTATTATTTTTAATTAAAATTTAAAACTGTGTTTTGGGATATTAATGTTTGTTGTTTTTATACGTAAACAACCATGTTACGACATTCTTAGATGAAAATCGTGAAGAAAATTGTGTTGATAAAATTAGTGAAAAATTAGTGAAAACCCTTATCGGTTCTCCTTGAAACAATTATTTTGACGCAATTGTTAAATAAAGACGGTAAGGAAAATTAAAGTGAGGAGACAGGCTCGTGTTTTTAAAGACGGATTGTGATGACATTACTTTTTTTTATTAAAAGCATACATATTATTTTCTATAATTTATTTTAAAACATTTTTGACACATAATTCTACAAATATATATTTTACAGTACTATATACATTTTATATTTATGTCATTTGATACATGTTATATTTTCTACATTAGAAGAGGAATGAGTATTATTTATTTAAAGTTTCCCTTTCATATACTGGCCTTCAAAAATATTTGGAGGAAAGAGAGTTATGAATATGATTCACTTGGACTATTGGAGGTAAATAAAAAGTGGCCTAATTTGCCTTTCGGTGATTATAGGTGCATTTGGAGCAAAGAGGAAAGTGATAATAGAATTTCCTGTTCATTCCCTAAATTGTCACAGAATTATTCATTGCATTTATTTATCAAACATTTCCCGGGAACACCGCTACAATGTTGGCAAAGAAGAAGTTGTAGTGACTAGTCAAGATAAACGAGTCATGACCAACAACGTAACCCAAGAACATATCATCTTGAGTAATATCCACTCGTTTAAATCCCTAAGGTCATACCTCCAACTACAATAATCAAATCTTTATTTATCATAAATTTTATTTTGATATTAAACCATGTAATTGTATAAATAAATAAATATGATCAGTGCATAATATTGAAACAAATATAAATAAATAACGAGGACCAGTACGTGACTGGAGATAAATATAAATAGTTAAAGAGGACTCATACGTGACTAGAGATAAATATAAATAGTTAAAGAGGACCAATACGTGACTGTAGATAAATATAAATGAATAAATGAGAGTAAATATAAATTGAATAAATAGGACCCAAACACGATTAGAGATGAGCATAAAAAAATAAATAAAAACGGAAACTAAATATAAATTAGAATGGGACACCTTGCCTAAGGTAAATGTAAAAATAAACAAATTTGTGAAAAGATAAAAGATAATAATAAAAAAAAATCATAAATGTTTTATCCCTTGCCTCAGAAATTGGAATGAGATCTGAATAAATGCATGTTTCACTCTTATTTCCCTTTGCCATCTGCTTCTTACGGTTAGGTTTCCTTTATTTTATGGTTAGTGATCCTTCTCCTTTGATCTAATCTTCTTCCCCCCCTTTTTTTTGTTGGTTTCACTACACCATCAACTCTCTATATAGAAGGCATCATGCAGTAAGTGATAAAGATTCTTTTCATTAATTACAACTAAATGAATTCTTATATGCTAACTTCATAGTTTACTATCTCTTCTTACGAGAGATCAAATTTATCTATATGTATATTACTTTTTTTAAATGTATACATAATATTTTTATATAATGTTTATAATATATATATATATATATATATTTATATTATTTTTTTTAAATATATATATAATATTTTTATATAATTTTTATAATATATATATATATATATATATATATATATTATTTTTTAAACGTATACATAATATATTTCTATATAATGTTTATAATATTAATCGGATATGTATTTGTTAATATACTTATAATTATATTATTTTATAATATTATTGTCATTCTGATGGTATACATTTTATTTTTACAATACTAATATTTTTTATCTAACTACTTATTTTATTTTATTTTAATTTTTAAAATTTATTTATTAACTATATATATATTATTATGTAGTTATAATTATAACTTTAATACATTGTATATGAAAAGTAATGTATCATAAAATTTTAGGTATTACCATACCGAAATCATTGTAGTATAAATTTGGGATGTTACATTTTCTCTCCCAGATATAGAAATTTCGTCCTCGAAATTTTTTATTGACTAAAATAAATGAGGATAAATGTCTCTTATTTTCTCTTCTAATTCTCTTGTAATATCCCCATTTGCTTCATTCCAAATGACTTTTACTAGAGGGATTTGTCTGTCTCTCAGTTCCTTGACCTTCTTATCCACAATCTGTACAAACATTGCGTTAAATGTAAGGTTATTCTTTAATTGTACTATATCACGTCTTATCACATGAGATTGATTAGAAATATATTTTCTTAATTGAGACACATGAAAGACATTATAAAGGTTGGAAAGGAAAGGGGGCAAACAAATTTGATAAGCAACATGACCTATCTTTCTCAAAATTTGGTAAGTTTCAATGAACCGAGAGGTGAGTTTCTTTGATTTCATCACTCTACCAACATCCTCATCAATTTCCACCAAACTCGTCTCACCATATGAGGAGCTCCCTTCGCTACTGGCCATCAACAATATTCGTGCTTGTTCTTTAACCTCTTCTGTAAGAAGATTGGTTGATTCATTTCTCCTATTTTGAGACCGACAATCCTTTGAAAAATGACTGACCTTACCATAGTTATAATAATTACCGATCTACACTCATTTGCGTAGTGACCACGCTTGCCACACTTGTAGCACTCACCACTATTGCCTAACCAAACTCCTTGGCCTCCACCTCGACCTCGGCCTCACCAATTATGCAGGTCGGTAGCGTCGTCTTTGTAATCATCTCGACCTTGACCACCACGTCCTCGATCTCTACTTCCAAGATCTCGGCTTTGACTCTCGTGATCTCTTCCTCCTCTGCCATGAGTGTTTTTAGTTCCAAACGCCTTTCTCTCCTTGAAATTTGTCCTTTCTTGGAGTGTTTTGCCAAAGTAGTCCGCCTTCGTCTTTCTTCTCCTTTGTTCATAGGCTTCTAAGACCCAACAAGCTCCTCCATCGTGAGTTTTGAGAGGTATTTGGATTCCTTGATGGCACGTACAATGTAGTCGAAGTCAATTGTCAATGACCTCAAAAAATTTTCCACAACTTGGTTTGCAAGCAACGGCTCCCCATTCTTACCGAGTTGGTTTGCAACAGTCTCCACCCGATATATGAACTCAACCACCCCTTCATTGTCCTTCATCATCAACCTTTCAAACTCTCCTCTGAGAGCTTGAAGTCAAACTTGTTTCACAGGGTCATGTCCCTTATATGTTTTCTCCAAGATCTCCCACGTCTCTTTTGAAGTCGTAGCGTTTGCTAACTTCTCAAGGCATGTATCGTCCGCAACTCGGTACAATGCATACATAGCTTTCCTATCTTTGACTCATATTTTTTTCAATGCAACAATCTTGGCGACCGTCTATTCATTAGAATTCGTTGGCTCTTCGAAGCCACCTTCAACTACATCCTATATGTCTTGGGATCCGAGGTAGGCCTTCATTTGCATACTCCACTTATCGTAGTTGGCTTTTTGTGTCAACTGAGGTAAGGATATATTGTTGGCCATCACTCTCTCTTACTATTTATTTCACTCAGACACTCGGGCAACTACCTCTCTCTAACACTCAAAATAACCTAGCTTTCTCTAGCTCCCTGACTGTCAACTTAGCTCTTGATACCACTTTGTTAGGAGAAAAAGGCTCTTGGATGAAAAAACGTATTCACTTTTTGTTGTTTTTCTATTCATGCCATCAACAATAAAATTCATAGGCTTACAATTTTCGTCTGTTGTACTCTCAATGGCTATAAACGACTAGTACATTAACTACCCAACGACTATAAACAACTAATACATTAACTACCCAACAACTAGTATATTAACTACCCAACGACTATAAACGACTATTATACTAACTACCAACAATGACTATAACATAAACTTTATTCTATTTAAGTTTACCTAACAAAACTTACCACCACAGACATAATGTCTCCATATTTATGTGAAAAAAAGTGGCAACTAGTTCCAAATCATGGGTTGGGTAATTTTTCTCATGTGTTCTTAGTTGCCTAGAACCATATGCCACCACTCTTCTATCTTGCATAAGAACACATCTTAATCCCATTTTAGAAGCATCACAAAATATAACAAAGTGTCTAGTAGGATCAGGTAATGCTAAAATAAGAGAAATGGTTAATCTTTTCTTGAGTTTTTGAAAACTATTCTCATAATTTTCTGTCCACACAAAAGCTTGGCCCTTTTTGTTGAGTTGGGTTAAAGGCGTAGCTATTTTAGAAAATCCACCAATGAATCTTCTATAATAATATCCCGCGAAACTGAGAAAACTACGAATCTTAGTCACTATTTTTTGTGGTTCGCATTGTAAAACTACTTCTACTTTGGTTGGATCCACTAACACTCTCTCTTTGGAAATCAAATGACCTAAGAATTTTACTTCCTCTAACCAGAATTCACACTTAGATAATTTGACATACAATTTCTTTTCTTTCAAGATTTGCAAGATAGTCTGAAGGTGCTCCTCATGCTCGTCAAGAGTCTTAGATTAAATAAGAATGTCATCTATAAAAACAACTACAAAGTGATCTAAAAAGGAATGGAAAATTTTATTCATATAATCCATAAATATTGTAGGAGCATTGGTTACACCAAAAGGCATCACTTGATACTCATAATGACCATATCTAGTTCTGAAAGCAATTTTCTGTATGTTTTATGTTTTCACTCTAATTTGATGATATCTTAACCTCAAAATCTATTTTAGAAAACACAAAGGCTCCTCTCAATATGTCCATCAAGTCATCTATTCTAGGAAAAAGGTATTTATTCTTTATGGTAATTTTATTTAGTTGACGGTAATCTACACACAACCTAAAACTTTCATCTTTCTTCTTAACTAGCAAAACTAGGGCTCCCCAAGGTGACACACTAGGACGAATGAAGTATTTTTCAAGTAACTATTCTAATGGTTTCTTTAGTTATGCTAATTCAGAGGGTGACATCCTATATGGTGCTATAGAGATTGGTCCAATTCCAGGCATCAAATCTATGGAAAATTCAATTTCTTTGTTGGGAGATAAACTAGGAATATCATTGGGAAAGACTTCAGGAAAATTTTGAACAACTGCTATATTTTTCAAATCAACTTCCTCTTTTATTTCATAGAAGATAATAACAAGTACTCTTGAATTTCATTCATTAAAGAATCACTTTTTGAGTTAGTAGGTGATTTCAAAAGATTCTAAGAGTTTGAAAATATTATTGATTTCTCAGCACAATTCAAAAGGACTTGATTGGAAGATAATCAATCCATACCTAAGATTACATCTAATTGAGATAAAGGTAGACATTCTAAATTTAAAAGGAATTTTCTATTATGAACAAATAGTGGACAATCTAAACAAACTCTATTGGTAACTACTGAGTCATTTGTGGGAGTTGAAACATCCAAACTAGTTTTAAGAAAAGAGATCGATAAATTAAGGTGTTGAACACAATAATTGGAAATGAATGAATGAGTTGCACCTAAGTCGTACAGTACATTTAAAGTCTTATCTTTAATAAAACACATACCTTGAATCAGATCATGGTTTTCAGTGGCTTTAGCTCCAGTCATGGTGTACACTCTTCTTGTTGTGGTAGGTCTTGCCTTAGTTGCAACAGGATTGGAATGTGGTTTTTGTTGTCCACACTCAAAGAATTGGTGACCATGTTTCCCACACTTGAAATAGATTGGTCCCTTAAGATGACAATCTTTAGCATGATGACCTTGTCTGCATTTGAAGTATTTGATATGATTATATACAGGTCTACTAGAATTTCCTTATGAAGATTGGTTGGATTGAGATCTCGATTAAGGGCGATTGTAAGGTTTTTCCTCATTACATTTATTTTTATTTGTATAGGGTCCAAAATATTTTGGTTTGTTGTTTTGGTTGTTTTCAAAATCTTCCAAAAATCTACACTTGTGAATAAGTCTAGGAAAATAAAAAATTTCCAGTATTCCTACTGCTTTCCTTAATTCATGTAATGAGCATACTCATGTAATGTCTATTGTTAGACTGATCTAAAGTTTTTACTATATTTATCAAATTAGTGTATGAAAAGACTCATCTAATGTATATTAATAGACTCATATAATCAGTACATCGAGAAACTCGTCTAATATGTATTGTTAGACTTCTCTAATCAGTATATGGACATGTCTATATAACGTGTATTGCAAGACTCGTCAAATAAGTGTATATTCAGACACGTCTAATAAGTGTATATTTAGACTCGTGTTAAGCTCCACATTTTCAAGTTAAAAATAGTAAAAGATTGAATTGAAAGATTATAAAAAAATTATAATATTAGGAAGTATGACTTTTTTTTTTATTACAAACATATAATTTAAACCTTTGAAATGAACTATTAAGTACAATTTTTATTTTATTCCATTACAAATATAATTATTTAAAATCTTGTACAAATTTCTATATACATATGATTAATGTTAGTTTTTTATTAAATGATATCAGTTTACTAAAAATATTTGAGTTATTCAACAATAAGAATATTATATTATAATCTAATACAAAAAAGATAAATGTATTTTTTGTTGACAAAATTATTACATGACAATTTTTTTTATGTGATAGTATAAACAATTTGTATTATCAATAAATTTATATTATTTTTAAAATAATATTATTTTAAGAAATAAAAGTAAAATATATTTTTCTAAATTTTATTTTGTTAAATGACCAAGTAATTAATTAGAAATCATAAAAATGATAGAATTAAAAATGAAAAAAGTAGTATAGAAAAAAGAATTAATACTTTAAATACAAGTTATTTTTGTTTAAGTTTTTTGTTATACTCGTTTAGTGTCTATTATTATACTTGTTCGATTAATATGTTTGAAAAAAGTCAAAAATTAATTCTAATAATTTGATGTTAGAAATATTAAAATATGAATTCAATGACTATAAAATAAAAATTATAATATTAGGAAGAATAATTTTTTTATTATAAATATAATTTTAAACCTTTCAAATCAACACACAAAAACACCGATATTAAAAAAGTTTAATGTTTTTTTAAAATGATAAAAAAAAAAATAGAAGAGGATATTTAAACCAAAACATTGCTTTACATACCGTATATGGTATCTAAGAAGAAATTCAGACCAAAACATTACCCTCAGATGATACGATATTTTTATTTATTTTGTAAGAAATATAATTATTTAAACTCTTGTATTAAGTTCTATATATCTATGATTTATGCTAATTCTTTATTAAATAATATTAGTTTAATTTTTACTTAATAGATATATGAATAATATTCAATAATAAAAATATTTAAATAATAATTTAATATAAAAATGATAAATATATTTTTTTATAGACAATTGTTTATAAGATAAAGTTATTACATGATAATTTTTTTATACAACGTCTTAAACAATTTGTATCATTAATAAATATATATTATACATAAAAAAACTTATAATGATATATTTAAGGAAACACATTAAAAGAAATAATTATTTATTTATGTAAAAAATTAACTTACTTTTAAAATAATTTTTAGAGATGTCTGTTATGGATAAAATTGATTAACAAAATAATTCTAATTTTAGATATAATTCACGTTTTAAAGATTGATATGAAGATTTTAAACTTGATAAACTAATAGTGTTATTTAAAATCTAAAATAATAATTTATTAGATATTAAATGATAGAGCTGAAATATATTTCCGTTTTTAAGGTAAATTAGTTTAAAGACAAATTAAATGAATAAAAGAGTAAAATAACTCGTTAGAGAGCTTTTAGACACAATTTTTTATATGGTAGTGTAAATAATTTGTATTATTAATAATATATCTTATTTTTTAAATAATCTTCTTTTAGAAAAAAAAGTAAAATATATTTTTTAAATTTAATTTTTATAAAATGATCAAGTAATTAAAAATCATAAAATGGTAAAATTAAAAATGAAAAAAAAGGATAAAAAAATACTTTAAATGTAAATTATTCTTTAATAACTTTTCAAATGGCCAAATAATTAGATATTATAAAAAGTAAAATTCAAAAAAGAAAAAAGTAAATAAATGAGAGAAAATCAATTTAAAAGTAAAATAAAATGATAATAGAATAAAATAACTTCTATATGATAACAAAATAGATATAAATAAAAAAATAAATTAACAATATTAAATGATTGAAAAATTAACTTTCAAAACTGTCAAAAAAAATAAATAAAATAAATATGATAATGAAATAAATATTTAATACTTTCTTATAATAGATAGATCGTATCAATAAACATAATAATTTGGACACGAAAATAAAAGAGCATTTGCGTATGTATAGTATTCTGATTTTTTTTTCAGGTGCTAATCTATTGATATTGCAGTTTAATATTAAAATAAATTTTAAGAATAAAATATAATATTATTGATAAAATATTACAATTAAAATAACACCTAAAATAATTGATGGCTTAAATAATAATTAGTGAATGATTTCGCAAATAGTTTTCTTCAAGGTTTAATAGTTTTTTTGTCTTAATATTTTTTATTAAATGTGACTTTCAATTTTTTTTCTTAATTTAATTTTTATTTTACTTAAAAGGAATCATTATGATTTTTTTTGTTCGGTTATGTTGATTGAGATTGTTTAAAGATTAAAATTATTAATAGGTAGTCACCTATTAATAATTTTGGACTTTTATAATCTTCATCCTCTCATTTATTTTTACTTTTCCGGAAACAAAATGAGTGAGTAGTAATATATGTGTTCATCTTTTAATCAACATCGGTTTAACAAAACGAATGACGTTAATTTCTTATGAATAAAATAGAAAACTAAATTGAAGAAAACAAAATAATGTTAAGTAAACCCTCAACAACAAAAAAAAAAAAACTATTAAGCATTTTTTTAATTCTCATAATAGTTTGAGTTGAAGAAAAATGAATGAGCCAATAATAGTTAATAATAATTGTGAAGAAATAATTTTTGCAACCTAACTTGTGGAAGCCATCACAAGTCCAATCATTGACCTTTCTCAAATATTATGTCATCAGATGATGTAACACTCAATATTGATTTCTTTTCGTCTTTAACTTGCTTGGTTAGTTAGTTCCACGTAATATTAGTGGATCTTTTTTATATATATTAAGATATATTTGTGGACATATTTTATTTTTAATTTTTTTAAAATTATAAATATGATTATTTAAAAAAAGTAACTTAGACAGAAATTTAGTTTTAAATTATAATTCTAATTTTTTTAATTATCTATTTTTTCCCACCAATGACTTTATTTTGGTTACTTATGTTTTCAAATATTCAAATAAAAGTTGCCTAAAAATGGATATGGATAACTATTGCAGAACTTAGATGTCATGATATTTATACTCATCTTATTAATAAGGGAATAATTAAAACCTTTACCTATGTCATTACATTTGTCTTAAATTAGTACGTAGAAGGATCTCAAAGGTTTTTGTTGCACTTTCTACAAGTTAGAAACAAATTAAAAAGATAATGTTAGTATTAACCTAGCTAGTCTATATCTACTTAATGTTATATTTGGAGTATTTTTCTTATATACCCTTTTAAAAGAAACGAAATCTTTTTTTCATAAATTAAGATTAGTTTATGCATAAACTAACAATTTATAAATTAAATTCATATAATTTTTATATATTTACTTTTAAGTTACATACCTAAATTAGTATAGTTTAACACACTTTGTCCAAATGCTACAATACTATTAAAAAAGATTTCGACCATCAACAAAATCGATTACTAAATTAGTAAAATTGGTCGTAAATACTCTAGCGATTGAATTAGTCACCATTAATAAATGGTAGTGAAAATCCTAATCGTAAAATAATAAGTCACCGATTTTCAAATTGGTCGCAAAACAACCACCAAAATTTTGGTCATTAATTAGTCGCTAAACAGCTATCGAAATTTTTGGTCGTTAATCGGTCATTGAAAATTTGATCACCTTCAAGTATTGGAGAGCAATTTAACAACCAAAACGTTGGTCGCTAATAGGAATGCATTTTTCGGTCACAAATATACAATTTTAATTTTAATTAAAATAGTTATCGATGGCTAATTCAACATGTTTATATTCAATTTTCTAACTTGCTTATAAATGTTGCATATTTATACTAAATAACAATAAACTCTAATATATAATGTATTAAAAAAATAGTGTAATACATTATCCAAATTAAAATAAAAATGAAATTAGGCTTAAATACACATTCGAGTTTTAACATCATCATACAATTAAACATAACTAATGTTGATATGGCCTAGTATCACTAGAATGTTCTACTACATCATCTTCATTGCTAGAAAGATCAGAAGGGTCTAAGATAAGATTATTCAACTGGATGTGTTGTTGATAATTGATATTATCATGTTTTTATTATGTTTATTTGTTATCTTTTATTGGTAATTTTATTATTATCTTTTTAAATAATTAAGAGTTTATTAAATAATTTTATAAAAGATACGTATTTTATTTTTATTAGATAATTAAGATTTTATTTAATAAATTGAGAAAGATAAGTATTTGGTTTATATTTTGCACATGTAACGTGACACTCCTCCACTAAGCGTCCCTAACATACCATACATGTCTCTAAGAAAAATCCAATAGATTTTGACTCTTTCTCGTCCGAGCTCTACTTGACCCAATCACATTATGTTCCCTTTCCCTAGATGATATCATGTGCATGTACCACCAACATAAACAAGTATTCAACCAAGCATTTTAGCCATAGATGTAAACATAAATATTAATATGAACATCAAAACACCCCAAGAAGCATTATCACATGAACAAGAACATTCAAACATGGTTGCCTTCCTTCACTTGAAAAACACTTTTTATAGATACTAGATTTCCTAAAGGTTGGATGGTATGCTTTCTCCTAAAAGGCTTTTCCGAGTCATCACACCACACTAGGATCTCATGAATGAGAGAAAAGAGAGAACAAAGAAAGCTTAAGAAAAGAATTTAGTGATATGACTCTATATAACTTGACCTAATATGACTCGGTCTCAACCCCTTGAATGAGACAAAGTTTCATTTCCAACTACTCTGCTCCTTTTTCCTAAATAGAAAGCAACATCATACCATAGTGCAGTGTCTACTCTTGTCCCTTTGAAAAGGGTGGTAGTGTATTAAAGTTCAAGTCTTATGTCTCCAACTAAATTTTTTTCTCTCTCTCTTCCACGTGTCTCTCCTAGGTCAACCACACACACCTTCAACATATCGGGGAGTACTTAAGAATTTTAAGTCTACTCAACCCCTCAAGGTATAAGGCCTTGTCTAGCAAGTACGACCTTGCAACGTCTAACACACACTAGCATTTAATACTCTTTCCGTCTACTACTCATTTAGGGGTTGGTCATCTAACGACTGGAAAGGTCGTCTGATGAGTGCATTGTTTAATAGTCTTCTTACTAGACGATTAGTTGACTAACAACTTGAGAGTTCATTTGGTGAGCACCTTGTTCAGCATGTACCTTACTACATCGTTTGGTGAGTTAGCCCACTCTCAACACTCCCCTTTTATCTAAGGGTTGTCTAAGGTTTATCCCTTCAGTATACGCATTCCCATCCAGTGTCTTCTACGCTCATAACACACAGTCTATAGTCTAAGACACATTTTCTAGGTCTCACAATTCCATTACTAATTAGAGCGTTACAGTTTATCTTATTAAGCATAAACATTCATTTAATTATATATTGTATTTATAGTTCTCCAAGTTTTTCAAAGTATAAATAAAACTTCAAAAATTAAAACATTTTATAGTAAGGGGAATGCGCCGAAATACAACTATATAAAAAGTTTAAAATTTAGTAGTCTAGCTGTTGAATACCACTCTTACTTGCACCGTCTTGTACTCATGTATAATGTACTATCATATAGTAGGTGGATAAACCATAAACCAAACCAAAATAGGGTAAGCTAGTACAACTATAATAATTCATACAAGTTATTCACCATCACCATCTCATAATAGAGGCAATTCTTATCAATTCAACCATTCAACCAATTTAATTAGAATCAAATGTCTACACAAATTATGCCTCACTCGCACACACCTACAAAACTTAGACATTTGACTCTATTTCCAGCATACATATGTATTGAGTAGATGTAAATATTCTCACCTATCATACTATCTCACACTCCTACAAAGCTCGCTCCAAAAATTTAATATCCTAGGACTAATGTCCCCCTGAGGTATGACAAGGTAAGTTCCTTATACCTATGTTCTTTGATCATTATTCATATCAAAGCATTAGATTGTAGAAACTTTCATCGACTCTCACAATTAGATACCTTTCTTTTTGTGAGTTAGAAACTAATAGAGTTAGAATAATCTCTTCATATTAAAATTCAATCAACCTTAGACAATACTATTTGGATAAATATTTTAAATTTTATGTCATGTCGAAAAATGTTATTAAAAATCATACTACTTCAGAAAAGTAAACAATTCACGAAATTTTAATTAAGAACAGTAAAAAGTACTTTTTGGATAGACATCATGAATATTTTGCTATCTCGAAACATTTATTGTAAAACATGCTACTTTTAAAGAAAATTCACCAAGTTCTAATTACCAATAGTAGACAGTATTATTTAGATAAATATTGTAAATAATATGTCAAGTAAAAATATTTTATCGAGAACTCTACTTCTTTGAAATTTTTTTCTCTAAAATCATGTTATGCATTACATAATTTAAATAGAATTATGTAATTTTAGATTAAATAATTAAAAACAAAATTACGTAATTCAAATTATAATTCCAGATACTATAATCTAAAATATGATTACTTAACTTATAGAGAAATGTCCGACATTACGTATTCTAAAATATAGTTTCAAATCAATAACAAGGTATCATGAAGCAATGGTCTTCTATAATCAAAAATTGTTGTTGTGTAGGTGGAGGAAGAAACGCTCAATGGGCTGCACACCGAAGGAAGAACAAGAAATGCAACAGGTTAAAATATCTTTTTTATCCCAATTTTTATCAATTGTCAAATAAATTTTAGATTTTATATAATATATTTTTTTTAGATAAGTCTCAATTTTCGTCAATTTCTTTCAATTGGGTCATTTTTGCTAACACCGTTTAAATCATTAACGGCCATGAACAATGATTGTCACGTGTCACTTCGTGGTTTTTTTGAATTTTTTGAATTTTTTTGAATTTTTTTTTTTGTTTTTTAAATTTTTTTAAATGTCTACATATCAACCAGCAGCGTGTTAATCCAGCAGCGTGTCACGTGTCAAAATCAATGTTCTATATTCAATTTGTTCTCTACATTTGTTACTTTTATCCAATTTAGTCCCAATTTTTGTTAACATAAACCAATTTGGTCCCTCTCCAAATTGAAATCAAATTTAATTTTTAAATTAAAATTCACATTTTTATTAAATATTTTTATATAATATATTAAAATTCACATCATTATACCTTTGATATAAAAATTAAATTTGGTCACATATTCGATAGGGACAAAATTGTGACTAAATTGAACAAAAATAACAAATATAGAGACCAAATTGAATATAGAACATTAACTTTGACACGTGGCAAGGTATTAGGTTGACACGTACATATTTTAAAATATTAAAAAATATTAAAAAAAGTAAAAAAAGTAAAAAAAATTTAAAAAACAACGAAGTGACACGTAACAGTTTGTTCATGGCCGTTAATGATTTAAACGGTATTAGAAAAAAATGACCTAATTAAACAAAATTGAAATTAAGACTTATTTACCAAAACCCGATGAAAATTGAAACAAAAACGTATTTTAACCAAATGCAAAATCGCTTGATAGAGTGCACAGTGAAGGAAGAACCGCGCTCTAAGGTTAACTTAAATTGGGTAAAGGTCATTTTTAATAATTCACGATTTTGATGGGTGCAGGAAAGAATGTGACAGGGTGCAGGATAAAAAAAGTAGAATAGCTTCACGACCCAAAAAGAAATAGAAAACTAGCGGTAATGCAAATACTTTTTGCAACCCCATGGTTTCTTCCTACAGTTTTATGGGTGTTGCAAAGGTCTAATATACCCATGTTTGGATTTGTAGATCGTGAAATTCATGAACATGTTATAAAGAATATGTAATAGTATTTCAAATTAAGTAATCTATAATCTAAAAATATATTTCAAAATCCAAAAATATATTACGAAGTGCTCAATTTTAGAATATATTGTAATATATTTTCAGATTAAGTGATTAAGAAGCATGCTATAAATCATATAATTTTAGATTATACAATCTAAAATATATTTTCAAATCCAAAATATCTGAAAAAAATTCTAAATTATACGATCTATATTATCTTTTTCAATTTAAAAATATATTTTGAATTGTACTATCAATAATACGTTTCTAAATTGTATAATCTATGATACATTCGTGAATTATATAATTCAAAAACCGTTTCTAAGTTCCATAACACAAAATCCAGAATAAGATTTCAGATTTTACAATTCAAAACATTTGAAGCATACAAATAATTAGAACTTCTCTTAAACCCATCGATATGTTAAAAGAAGGTTAAAATATCTTTTTGTCCCAATTTTTGTCAAGTTTTTTTAAATAAGTCCTAATTTTAGTTTTGTGTTTAAATATGTCTCAATTTTTGTTAATTTTGTTCAATTGAGTCTTTTTTTGCTAACACCATTTAAATCTTTAATGGTCATGAACAGTGACTGTCACATGTCATTTTGTGATTTTTTTTGAATATTTTTTTTTATTTTTTTAAATTTATAAATTTTTTAAATTTTTTTTAAAATGTACACGTGTCAACCCAATAGTGTGCCATGTGTCACTTCGTGATTTTTTTTATTTTTTGATTTATTTTTTTTTAATTTTTTTAGAAAATTTTTTAAATGTCCACGTATTATCCCAGTAGCGTGTCACGTGTCAACCCAGTAGTGTACCACGTGTCAAAGTCAATGTTCTATATTCAATTTGGTCCCTATATTTGTTATTTTTGTTCAATTTAATTCCAATTTTTGTTAACATTAACCCATTTGGTCTCTATCAAAGATGTGACCAAATTTAATTTTTATATCAAAATTATAATGATGTGAATTTTAATACATTATATAAAAATATTTAATAAAAAATGTGAATTTTAATATAAAAATTAAATTTGGTTTCAGTTTTGAGAGGAACCAAATTGGTTAATGTTAGCAAAAATTGAGACTAAATTGAACAAAAATAACAAATATAGGGACCAAATTGAATATAGAACATTTTAAAAAAAATTAAAAAAATTCAAAATAAAAAATTCAAAAAAATCACGAAATGACACGTGGCACACTACTGAATTGACACATAGACATTTTTAAAAAAATTAAAAATAAAAAATAAAAAATTCTAAAAAATCACGAAGTGACACGTGGCATCACTGTTCATGACCGTTAATGATTTAAACGGTATTAGCAAAAAAAGATCCAATTGAACAAAATTGACGAAAATTGAAACCTATTTGAATACAACACAAATTAAGACTTATTTGAAAAATCTTGACGAAAATTAGGAAAAAAAGGTATTTTAACCTTAAAAGAAATAGCCAACAAAAATGGGAAGTAATAGTAAATTTCTAGTAGAAAGTAGAAACCATGTTTAATGAGTTGAAATATAATAAATTCCTATTTTCTTAATATTTTTTAATTCTGTTATTTCAAAAACTACTTATAAACATTATCTTTGATAAAGATAATTTATAAAATACACTTTATTTTATGAAATTAATTAGCATTCTTTATCAGAATAAAATCTAATTATATAACTCAACTAAAAATAAAAATATAGATTTCATCACCTGGGATTCAAAATTAGTTCTTCAAAATCCTTAATGTTTCACTGTTATCCTTTTTTTGCATGTCTCATTCCATCAATTTCCTTAACAGTTACCAATGGATCAAGATGGATGAACCAATGAAGACCTAACTACTTACAAATAAACATAGTAACAAAATAAAATCTTTATATGATAATCAATTTGATTCACACAAAAATTTATAAATTAGTCTATCAAGGAATGACTTTCTAAAATTTTAATTTAGTATTATATTTTCATGTTTAAATTTAATGTTATTGTTACTAATTTTATCTTTGTAAGAGTTCAAGATTTAAAAAATTTTGACCATTATTTTTTAAATTTAAAACAACCATTACTACACTAAGTAAAATTAATTTACATAAGAAGATATAGTTTAGTTACAAATATGAATTTGTTTGAATCAATTAGAGGGAATCGGAAGTTAACCCTGAAATTTAAATTTAATATTGTATTTTTCATTTTCAAATTTTGCTGTTTTTTTTACTCATTTTATCTTTGTAACAATTCAAAATTTGGAAAATTTTGAATGTTATTTTTTAAATTTAAAACAATTACACTAAATAAATAACAAAAAATTCGTGGAATGAATGAAAAAGAAAAAAAGAAAAAACGTTCCTTTAGTTATAAATTATAAATACAAAATATCAAAAAATTATATTATTTCTATTAAATTAACGAAAATATATTTATGTGTTTCCATAAATGTGAAACGTGACTAAAGTCACGACTTCCTAATATTTTTAAATTTAATTTGATTTCCTGTTTTCGAAAGTAGTTGCTGTCTTTGTTATTTCAAGGATGGCCAGTTTTTGAAACTCATTATTGTTTTTCAATCCTTTAATCAATTCCACCACTTTGCGCATAACGGATGTTCCTATTTACTTTTATGTAAATTCGCAGTTTTGTTTCATTTTATTTATTACTTACGTTAAATCTTTTATAAATAATTATAATTTTTTTATAATTTAAAATTGATTTATACATTACATAATTTGAAAAATTAACTGCTGCATACTAATTTACAGCCATCAATTTACATTTTTTTCTTCATATGTTTTTGTTAGAACACTATTTCATATATGTAAAACTAAATCTTACGTAAAATCATATACTCTACTTCTAATATATCACATAAAATCTGATTAGGTAGTTATGGTTTCTTTACAAGTTAAATTTGATTTATACATAGTTTTGAAAAATTAGAAGGAAAATTTTTTATTTTAGGCTTAACTATTTGGATGGTTCCACTCTCGTCGTTGTCAATTTGGTCACTACTGTAAGGTCCCATTATAGTTAGTGGGCTGCCCTTGTAAGTGGGCCTAAGGCCGGCCCAACGTATAAAGTCCTTAGGTCTGCCCTAATTCCACACTCGCTCTCACTCTCGCAGAAACGCAGCAGCCGTCACCTTTCCCTTCCGCACTAGAGCTCTGCTAGGGTTCCAACGTTCTTCAGATTCACGTTTAGCTTGGCCATTGTTCTGCTCACGTAAGTACCCTTAACCCTTACCGCCACCGTTTTGTATAGCTTTCGCAGTAACAATGGAGACTCTTTTATAACTCGTTTTACCCACTGTTCCAGTTGCGAATCGGGTTCTAGAGCTGCTGTGCTCCTTAGTTCTATGCCGAAAGACCTGTGCGGACCCATTTCCAGGTACGGGAAGTTAGGGTTTGAGCTAGGTTGTTTGTTTCTTGTCGTTCCTTGAGTTTGCGAACTGTTTGCATGGATTAAATCGTTGTTCTGGATGTGTGGCCTGTTTTGTGTGTTTGGTTGGGCGAGATGATGAATCTGTTGCAGGTGAATCTAGGGCGAAAACTGATAATCTCGCCCAGGCGAGTCGGATTCGCCTAAGCGAGCTTGACGAAGGCTCGCCTAAACCCCTTTGCGCGAAAGGTCGCCCAAGCGACCTGCTCGAACTTTTGAGCGAGTGAACATCTCGCCCAAGCGAGAGGGATCTCGCCTAAGCAAGATCCCGTGATGTTCCCTGAATGCTCCATCGAACCCTCGCCTAGGCGAAGGGGGGGCTCACCTGAGCGAGCACGTCTCGCCTGAGCGAAACCCTTCAGCCTGAGCGAGGGGTTGGGCAAGGCAGTACGCTGTTTGGGTGCTTGTTTATTCTTGGATGATTGATATTGGCTTCAGTGTGAATTGTATGATGAGAAACCTGTATATAATGGAATATTATGTGTACTTGGCATGAATTATGAATTGTGTATGACGGGTTGGATATGAAATTGGCACGTGAAATGAATGAGTGGTGTGGAACTAAAGGAACATGTTATCGATATGAGGTGAGGCTCTATACTCATGGGGAAGTGGTGATAAAAGGTATGGATTCAACATGCGATACGAATGAGGTGCTATTTTGTGAGATTGACGTGGGATTGTGAGCATGATTGCTATTCTCTTATTGTGGATATATGCTTGTTGGGTTTGTGTCAGTGCGTAAGTCCTTGGGGATCTCTAGGTGAGATTCCCAGGGCTGCGCTTCAGTGGTCGGGACGTAATTCCATGACCCTTGTTAGTGGGTGTTCATGGTGGTGCCCCATCTGTATAACTAGGTAAGGATTCAAGGTTAGGACTGTATCCTGACACTCTAAGGGGCCAGTTAGTCTCACTTAGAGCGGACTTACTCCTGTGGTGAGAGTAGCAGGAGGCCTGAAATTCATTAAGGGCTAACCTTGTGGTGAGGGAGATTTGATTCATCATAAAACTTGTATTTCATAGCTCAGGATCGAGCAGCTCAGGGTCGAACAGAGGTATCCACCACAAGTGCAAGCATCCGCTGAATCCGACCAAGTTATACGTATCCGGATGAGTCGAGTCGAGTTGTAGTGTATTGAATGAAGAGTCATAACATGTTTGGTTGTTATATGGTTATGAGATGATGAAAATATATTTGACTGTATGATGAATATGTGTTGGCTCTAGCTTACCCGTTTTGTTGTATGGTTGTGTTGTATGTGGCTGTTCTTCCTTGCGATGATCAGTTAAAATTCTTGCCTTTATCAAGTCTAACCAAGTGATTTTCTGTGTGCCAGTGGACTATGGCACCTCCTCGTCGAGCTTCTCAATCATCCCAAGGGGACGCACCCGATATCGCCAGGGCCATAGAGGCGATGGTAGCAACTATGGCGCAGCAGAGTGCTGCGATGATGCAGCAGCATGAGGCATCCATGCAGCGACAGGCGGCGTCGCTGGAGCAGCAGCAGGCTGTGATGCAGCAGATGGAGGCTGCGAGAGTAGCTGCTGAGGATGCTCATCGGCAGCACATGGAGGCCCTCCGCCAGTTGGAGGAGAACAGGGCGGCTGCCCCTGTGTTTGGTCCTGAACCACGATCTGCAGTCAGGGAGTGGAGCCTGGAGGACTTTCTGAAACACCACCCGGCGAAGTTTGACGGGAAGACTAGTCCTGACGCCGCAGACCAATGGCTGAAGGACCTGGAGCGCATCTATGATGCGAAGATGTG
>Ga0209589_1005929_pt1 | contig 20496 bp, 6 predicted proteins | sample CowpeawhiteBW_FD_187525 | JGI IMG/M metagenome (GOLD analysis project Ga0209589, IMG submission 187525) | Root nodule microbial communities of legume samples collected from California USA - Cow pea white BW (SPAdes) (version 2) | ecosystem: Host-associated > Plants > Roots > Nodule | place: USA... | reverse complement strand
TGACGTTTCAAGCGCATTTCATGATAGTATTTAAGTTAACATTGAAACAAAAATGTGTCAAACAGTGTAAATAATTTAAATACTATCATGAAATGCGCTTGAAACGTCAAAAAAACTTAACAATAATTCCAATTTTCACTGAAACTTGAGGGATAAAAACATATTTAACCCTATATTTTTTAACCATTTATCTCCTCTTCAACTTTTTCAACTTTTTAGGCCCATGGAAATCAAAGAATAATGCGAACCTTGAAACAAACCTCTACAATTTTTTTCTTTTTTTTTTATAGACTTGAGTCTCTGAATTGCATTATTTTATATGTTTGTTCAAGTTGCGAGGACAAATAAGGGGGTAAAAAAGGAAAGTGCGGATTTGCATCATAGTACTCGGTTGTATTTGGGGACAAATAAATTGCACTGATTGATTATTGTTGGTGTTGTATTGATTATTTTTAATTGATAAATGAGTATAATAGTGATGGCATTAGATAATTGATACTAGTGTTGTATTGATTTATTTTATTGATAAATGAGTATAATGATGGTGGATTTAGATAAATTCAAGTGGATATATTATAATGACATTAAGTTTATATAGTGGAAGCATATTGGAAGATACATATAGGATTTATATAATTTTTAGACTTGCAGTTGGTTTTATTATTATATTGAATATTTGAATTAAGTAGTCAATTTGTTTATTGAACTAAGGCCTTTGGTTATGAAATTGAATGTGCGATGACTTTTTTAAATTGATATAGAATTTTATGAATGATTTCATTTTAGGATTTTGAAATATTATGGTGTCAATATAACACATTTATTATTTAATTTTCGGTTTATTTTTCAAGAACAAAATTTCTATTAAGACGTTGAAGACTCTTATATAGATTTAATAAGCAAAATATAATCATATCTCATGAGTTTGAAATAGTTAGGACAGCAACATTGGGTAGTGGGTGTACTGATACATCAACAATTATAACATTAATTTAAAGTTCAATATTTCCATTGTATAAAATCAGATTTTATTCATTACCATTTTCTTCCAAACATGTTCACAATTTTAAGAAACCTCTATGAGAAAAATTTGGAGTTTACAAAAATAAAACATTTAAATTCTTTTTTTCATTCATATTAAACCAATCCTAAAAAATATTCACAACTTTATATTTTTTTTACTAATTTAAATAACTTCATTTTTTCTTTTACATTCTTTAACTTTTCATCATTTCAAAAAACTACCAATTTCTCTTCCTAATCATATTTTTTCTTTTCACCATTCATAATGCTGAACTTAAAATTCTACTTTAAAAAGACTAAATTCAATGTCCATCAAGAAGTGTTTCTATCTTCAATGTAATAAACACTTTCAAAATTTAGATTCATCAAAAAATAGTTTTGAGTATTTGTGTAAGATGGGATAAATAAATTATAGATATTAATGATTTAAATATTTTTATAACTGTTGAACCACATAACATCTTTATATATAAGAGGATAAATAAATCATTGTTATCAAAATCATCAAGCAATCATGATAAATATCTATATGACAATATATCTATGTTTTAATCGTGATATACATTATGTAATATGTTGTTGATTAAGCCGATACAGTTTCTTTCATCTTTGTATAAAAATATTCCTAAATTAATATAATATTTTCTTTGCATAAAAATATTCATAAATTAATATAAGATACTAAATCAAATCGAAAAACTCAATGTATAGAAAGAAGTAGTCTGCGCACTAATAATATAAAAAGAGAGATTTCACGTTAATCTAATCAGAAAAGTTATAGAAGTTATTCCTATTGTGAAAATTACAAATATGTCCACGTTACACATTAAACATATTTGTAAATGTAAACTCATTAAATTTAGTTTAAAGTGTTTAAAAGTTTACTATAATTCATTATAGTTCTATTTTACCAAGCACATTGTGGTTTAAAGATAGAGAAAAAAAAACACTATTGATAGAATCCTAAAGGTTCAAACAATCATTCAAATGTTCACCCATTAAGAAGCTCAAATAGAGGTCCCAATTATATCCAAATTTTTGCATAAGAAATAAGTCTATTTCATTCAAGTTGATGCACATTGTCTCTGAATATGGAACCCATAAAAAGTAAGTAATATGGGACTTGATATCTAATCATGAAAAGTTTGGTCATTGTAGTCATGAACAGACCATTAAACAAAATGTCTGAGAACAAATCATACAGATGTTGTCTACAACATAGTACAAAACTAAACTGATTAAAGAGTTTACCCGATAAATTTAATAATAATTATCATACATAATTTTTGTAGGCACTGTAAATCATTCATGGTAAAATGAATCTTTTTTCAACTTACTGATAATAGAGATTTGTAATCCGGTCTTATATCAAACAAATATTCTTTTAAAATTATATTAGCTATAATGAAATAATTTAATATATAAAAGTAAGAATTTTTTCATGTCTATCTGTATGAATTAACTACTTAACACTTTAAAAAACATTTGAATCAATTAAGAATACTTTTAATATATATATATATATATATATATTTAAAAGTTAGAAAAATTAGCAGACTGACTGGATAGTCTACTCTTTATAATAAGAGAGATGAAGAAGACCCTCAATCTATTTTAACTTGATTGACCGATTTACAACTTCGATCTCTATTAAATAGTGCGCCGACATATTTGACACTTCTGTTAGCAGCAATATTTAATTCAAACTCTAATATGGAACACATCAAACACCAACTGAAGTCAATGCACACACCCAAATAAATAACATTTGTCACATTTTTAATATAGCTTCCCGCTAAATTTAAAAAGCAAGTGAATTAAAGAAGAAAAAAAAGATCAAAATGGGAAGCACTAATTAGAAAATACTACTTAAAGAGTTGCTTTCAATATTTAGCATCAATAGAAGAGTTCAACATAGTCGATAATGTATGAATGTAAGGCAACGAAACAACTCAAGCTACGGAGGTAAAGATTAAGCTCATTTGGACATTCCCTGTATGTTGTTGAACATAGAAGGATCCAGAGTATTACATACTGTATATTGCACACTGCAAGTGCAATATGACCTAATACTGGTATGATCTTGGATTGGACACTAATAGCAAGTACCTTCGGGAGGCTGGATAAGCTTGCGGTTATGTGAAGCTGCCATTTCCTTCTTCAGTTGGGTCAATATATCTTCCATGGTAAACCTTCGTTGCCAGTTTGCAAGAAGACCAAATTTCTTTGATTCAACCTGTTTCAATAGCAAATCCATAAATTTAGTTAGGTAATTTATCAAGTTTGCAAAATGGACCAATGATAGGATGAAGGGTAAAAACATAGATGTCTATTGGAAAACTAGTTCCTGGGTACAAAAGGAGGTCTGTTAAAATGCATAGCTACAAAGTAAATGAACAAGAGAAAATAAAGAAAGGGTTCCAAATGCCAAAGTACTCGAATCTTGCAGTTTTGCCTAACCTCTTCACCCTATGCTCCTTTCTCACCTAACCTTATTTATTTTTGGGTATATGATCCAACCGCATTCCACTTCCCATCCAAGTTCAACACGTGCTTACTCTTTCAAAGTTCCAATTTTCCAGTACATTTGGAATAAGGATGTATCGACCAAGTTTTATGCTGTTATAAGAAAAATGAGATGGTAATGATATGTAGTTGAAACAACCCTGTATTTTTTTCATCAGGGCATGGTCAGAGAGCATTAGAAAGAATGTGTTAGAAATTGTTTTCCTAGCACTCTTCTACGTATATCCCCTTCTTAGAACCCAGATCACTCTCCTAGAATTTCAGTTCGAACTTGACTCAACACCAAAATCTAGCTAATAGGGTCATATTATATACCATTTGAGTCCGTATCTCCAACCCACACTTTTCACATCAGTAACTAGACAATTAGAGTTTACAAGACATTATAGATGGTTCAATAATATCACGATAACAAATGACCCCATAGATCATTAGATCCAACAACAACCATTACGTTAAATTCTAATACTAAGAATTTGAGTTTCAACCTAACTAGTCTTCAAAGCTAGCTCATGGAGTAAGGGTTACCACCACTTATTTTCATTATTTTGGCAACACTCTTGAATACATTTCTCTAACGTACATCTCATATATATTCCCAACACCAATTAACAAATCGAATAAAAAAATACTTTGTTCGCATTTTGTATACTACCTCTCTCCGACACTATCACCTATTGCATTAAAACATGTAAAAAACAGCATGAGAAAAACTATGAATTGTACCACTCCAGTTTCATGATTAACACAAGTCATATTGATCCGGGAATGAAACCGAACAGTTGGAGGCTTTTCTGGGTAATCTTTATCACAAAACAACTTCAATTGATAAATTCTTCCTTCGTGTACAGTCTGGCAGAAAAACAGAAAAAACACAATTACTGAACCAAAAAATAGTCCATTATATTAGACAGTAAATAAAAAAAATACATTATTTGGGAAAACGATAATATGACTCAATTCTCTGGTTTAAGGGTACAGCGATTCATACTTCAGATTTTTTGAAAATTAAGCTAGGAAGCTACATTAATCAAGTCAAATAAAGATTCAGAAGACTACTAGAAGATCATAATAGAAAGCCAAAAACGTTCTCATTAAAATCATCAGATAAATTTCAGAAGCATAACATTTTCAAAATTAATTTTAAAAGTTGTTGATATTATTCCCAGTAAAGTAGTATAATGATAAAGTACATACGTAAAAATATATGGAACTTCGTACTGTTATATAACTTAATTCTTAAAATTGGACTGTTTGAATATGAACGTGAACACTATACCAGTATACACATATTGAGACACAAAAATGTATTTAAGGACTACTAACATGGTCAATTTTTATTACCCGAAAAGTAAAAAGTCCATTTTAGAATGCATTACTTCCACTATTGAAATGGTTCTTATAAAGTTAAATCAATTGCTACATGAAAATTCACTACTCCAAATATAATTTAGCTCATTGCACAAACACATATTTGTAAAAAGAAAATCAAGGTGCCGATGGATAAATATTTACATTATAGGGGCCAATAATGGTGCCAGTCCAAGAGCGCATGTAAATATCATCACCATCATCCATTCCGTAGCTAACTGTGCCATCTCCAATTCCTTTTTCTCCCTTTTCAAGTTCCTCCAGCAATCTGAAGTTCCTCGGAACTACATTAAGGTGCAAACCCCTTTAACTACACACTCATATTGTATTGTATATTCAATAAATGTAAAATATAGTTATATATGTTATCCTTTCACCAAATACTAGTCACGATGTTTGGAGTTAGGAGAGAATGGAAAAACATTTAGCAATAGTTAGAGTGGTTAATTAGTTAAAGGGGTTAATTATATATAAATATGAGAATGTGAGGGACGAGGTTCATTTTGTTAGGTATCAAATGTAAACATTAACATTAACTTTGTGTGGAACGGGAAATCCTTAAAGGAGAGATTTCTCTCTATAGTTCTGCCTAATTTATTCAATTAATAAAATATTTATTTTCTTTTTCCCCATATCAATTCTAGGCTCATAACGCACTACTTTATAGTCATGAACACAAGGATCAGAGCCAGAGAAAATGTTCCATATTTCTTCATCCAGCTGATGGCTTGACACATTTCTTTGTTCACATGGCATGTTCATGCAGGAGCAGGAAAAAAAATATAACAAATAATTGGTTTATAACTTCACAAATGTAAGATAATTTATCTAATTTTGTGGTTTGTATTTGCAAGGAGTTTGTTATATCTGATTTATGATACTACTTAAAGGGTTGAATTTTGTAAGTCCCTAAGATTACTAATGGAATTGGGTTGGGAGTAAGTATCAAAAAATGCATTTTGAGAATGGATTCAAGTAAGTTGCACTCTAGGAAATTATGCTTAGGAATCTGGTAATTATTACTCAATTTTCCTAAGAAAAGTGATATAAAAGGTCCTAGCCTACATTTCCAAAGCTAAAATCAAGTCTTTGAATGTTAGAAATTTAGTAGAATATTAAACCTAAAATTATAAAAAGAGTCTTTCTTCTTTCATGGTAACATATACAAATGTGTGTCATGTAGTTATCGTGAACATGCTTCAATTCATTGAGAAACAACAGAGGACTGGATAAACGGAAAAGGGAAAAAATATGCCAAACAGTGACTATTAAGCCAACTCACTCACCTGGGCTTTTTAACAAGAGAAAGCAGTAGAAATGAGATATGAATTTCAAAAGAAGCGTAGAATGAAAAACACGAGTGATAACAAGGTAAATTGATTCAAATTATAATTAGGGTATCCAAAACAAACAAAAAAGAAAACCAATAAAATTCCCCATTCCAAACATCGTTATGGATTAAAAACCTCACCTTGTTTCCATCAACAAAACTTTAACCACAATAAAAATGAAACAAACAAGCAATTTTCAAGTTCATGACGGGCGACAAGTCAAGGCAACAAGAAACTAACAGAAAAAGCACGAGTATTCCTGAAAATAAATTTCGATGAAAAAGAAATAGATGAGAAATATGATATCTGAGAAACTAACCCACGACACTGGATCCCGCAGAGCCAAGCGTCATGGATGAGCAATTGTGGTGGATCTGATCAAAGTATCGAAATGTCTGACGAAAAGGGGAATCTGCGTAAGCAAAAATCGAAGGCAAATTTCGGACTAATAATGAAGAAAGAAAAAGAAACGGACACAACAGCGATTTGGTCGAATAGGGAAAAGTAATACCTCAATTACACCACACGTGTTCTCAGTCCACCCTTCTCCTGTCACCACCAAACGCACTGTTTGTATTACGTAACATCTTCTCACGTTTAAGATAAAAAATACATAATTTTCTTATCTTAATTACCATTTTAACGGTAATTAAAATATCCTTATAATTTTAAGCAAATATTAATGAATGTAGCAACAACAAAATTAATTAAGGGGGGACTTATACATTTTTTTTTACACTTCGAATAATTTTTTTGAAGATGCATCAGTGAATAATAAGTCAAATTAAATAATTTAATTTAACTTGTTTTTGTATTTTTTGTGTAACTTGTCAATCCACTTGATTTTGGAAAGTTAGACTACTAATTTGTTCTTTAAAATAAATTCATAGAAGAATTAAATTTAATTTTTTTACTGCATAGTTTTTTTAAGATTTTATTATTGTTAAAAAATAATAGAGTTTTAACTGACGAGTTTGTGCAAGATGTATAAAGATGGTAAAAATATATATTTTTTATTTGTTTATAATAATGTAATTAGTGATGACATATTTGTAAGAAGATGGGTGCATGCGGTGGGAGAATAAAGGGAGAGACAAACACCAATTAGCGGTAACGGTAAGAGAGGGACTATGAAAATCAGGGAGGTGCAGAAAGAAATTGTCATATATGATTTAAATAAGGCTTCTCCTTGCATCCCAAAATACTTTTTTTTTTTCACCTTCAAAATTTTTTTAAATTCTCACTTTGCCGTTCAATTAAAAATTATTACTTTTTTTTTTCTCTTCAATTAATTTCAAGTTTTTTTTTTCAACAGATATCAATATCTAATACCTTGTTTTGTTACCCCACAGATATTGATATATTTGGTCCATTTCAGGTTTGTCTGTATCCAGCTTGTAGGCCTATAGTGCAAATATGGGCCCAAATACAGTAAATTTATTATTTTTAAGGTAAATTTCTTTCTGCAGCCCATGATTTTTTCCTGCACCGCCATGTTCTTAGTAAATTGACTTAACTACCTTAATTAAAAAATATTCAGCCATACATTGTCTTCCAAATTTGCATCACACATTCTATAGTTCCAAATCTATTTTGCATTATGAATTTTCTTGTAAGTTTCATTATGAATTGTATAATTCATAATGTAAATTTGTATTATGGATTATACAATACAAAATGTATTTTGGATTTTTTATTATTTTTCAAATCTACATTATGAATTATACAATTCAAATTTAATTTACACTTTAAACTATCTTTCAAACTTATATTACAAATTGTACAATCCAAAATGTAAATTTGATTATTTATCGTAAAATTCAAAATATTATTCACATTTCAGATTGTCTTCCAAATTTACATTATAAATTATACTATTTGAAATGATAATTTGCATTAAATATTATACAATCTAGATGCAATTTACATTTCAAATTATTTAAATTCCAAATTATTAATTTGAAATGTAAATTTGTATAACTGATTGTACAGTTTGAAATATCTACAAATTTTACAATCAGAAATTATAATTAAAAAACAAAAAAAACATACATTAACCTTTTCTATTAATTTTTGTAGGAACATGATCAAAACTTTATAAAATATGAGAATTCAGGAAGAAATAAAGGGCGCAGAAAGAAATTCCCTATACAATTACACAAAATAATATATATCGTATTATAGCAATGAATGCCGGATAAAAAATTGTCTATATATCGCATAATTTTTATTAGTCCAACTCTTAATCTGTAACAATGCATTACCATGATTATTGGTTCAATTCAATTTTTATAAAAGCAAATATTATGTTATAATATATGATTGTTAAATTTTGAAATATCAGCCTAAAAAGGATGTCAATGTTCACTGTGTTACCTGTCATAAATTTATAAACAAATTTATAATATAAAAAAAATCAATTAACTTATTTTACACAACAAAAATTATAATCTTTGAATTATAGTATTTTCATTGTTTTATACTCTACATATATATAATATACAATTTTTTAAAGAAAGCTGAGCATGTCTCGTATACTTTATGGTCCAACGAGAGGCTGGTCTGCGATTGATAGGAGGGTTATAATATTGATCCACTTTATTATTTTTTATTTTGTAATAATTTTATTAAAAAAGTAATATTTTGCTTATATTATATAGTATATTTATTACATTTTTAATATTGTATGACAGTATTATTAATCTTACACCATTCATTTTAATGTGAACTGACATGTCGCCGGAAAATTTAATTCCATCAATAATGAATTGGCTCATTTCATTAATTGTCAATCTTAAACAAGGGATCAAAACAACTTAAGAAGAAAAAAATTCCTATTACAAATTCTTTATCAATCAATCAGTGACAATATTTCTTCTCGTAATAAAGAGGTCTTCAATTTTTACAATTACACTTTAATTATTCTGTTAATTTATTATTTGTTGACTAAAATATCATTCATTAATAATCTTAGTACATGAACAACGACAACTTTAAATCATTTTTTCCTCTCATGAGTATCGAATAATAGAAATTTTTAAAAATAAAATTACAAACAAGCGTCTACTTTTACTTAAATTAACTTATTAGTTATAACTTTCTCCTATTTACGAAGGACTTGGATTTATAAAGAAAAAAAAAGAGTACATCTGTCATTTGAATAATAGTACTTACAAAATAAACAATTCATCACTTTAAGTTTTAAAATATTTTATATTTTCAGCTTGAAATCTAAGATCAATAATTTTTTTACATATAACCTTTTTAGAAAACAAAATTGAATATAATAAAAGTATTATGAATAGCATATTTTTTATTTAGATTATTAATGAATGAATTTATATTTATAAGACTAAAACGAGGTTCTAAATTTAAATATACTTAATTAGTTATTTATCTTATATTATATTCAGGTTCAAGACTTTGCTCTAATATTTTTTAAATTGAGTCTCAACATTTATTCACAAAAGTCAAAAGTTAATTTGATCATTTGTATTAAATTATTGTTAACAATATTTAAAATTATATGTTAAAATTTTAAAGACGTGTCAAAATTTATGATATATCATAAGATGTAAAGATACTATATCGGATACGACAAGTATCTGATATGTCGATATATTTATTTTTAAAATAATAGGATATGGTACGTGAAAGATACGTGATATATGAAAAATTAAAAGTATACAATAATTTTTACAAACATAATAAATATATGATTGTCAATGTGTAAATCCAAATTTTCTAATTAGAAACCAATTATTTTGGTAGTCAAAACTTTGTAACTAATGTTAGTGACCAATTTAAAAATTAATTCATCATTGAAACTATTTTAATTATCAATTTAGAGACCGATTATAATTTTTTGGAACTGCTTTATTTATCAATTTGGTCATTATATAGTGACTAATTATTTTGTCACTAAAATTGGTTACTATTCAAAAATTTTATTGTAGTGTACTACTACTTTATAAATTAGATATTTCATTGATAAGTATCATTGAAGTCTCCTAAAGTATCGGACACAAAACGTATCGGATACGGATACATGACCCAAGTTGAAATATCGGTACATATGTCAAACTATAAAGTTGAGTTGAGCCGTCAAAATGGGTTATAACCCGTGAGCCAACCCGGCTCATTACGGGTTTGGACCGGGTTAGGTTGAAAATAAATTACAAATTTCAGTACGGGTTAAAAATGAACCCAACCCATTAAGAACCCGACTCATTTGGGTAGAACCCGTGATGAGCCGGGTTGACTCACTAACCCGCCAATAAATTTTAAATATTAAATTAATATATATATATATATATATATATATATATATAATATTAAAAAAATAAAACCCTAAACCTAAATACTATCCTCTTTAATTCACCATTGCATCTTTTGTTTGCTGTTATCATCTTGAAACCGCTGTTTCTAGACTTCACATTATTTATTTGTTCATCATTTTCACTGTTCTAATTTCTATCTCTCATCTTTCTCCCTCACTTTCATTTCATAATTTATTTTGAAACCTGAAAAATATTTTTAATTGGCTAAAGCCCCTTTGAAAACAAATTTTCCTAACGCACTGGTTTCTATTTTTGCGGTCCGTGTGTTCGTTTCAATTTCTGTAGCCCCTGTTTCATGATAAAAAAAATATTATTGAAAATGTAGTGATTGGGGCCGAAAATACTAATTCAGGCTTATCAATATTGCAATCAATCCTTACACTCAAAGATTATATTTTAATGAGATGAAGTTGTCAAGTTACATGGAAAAGATCCAAACTTATTAATATCCTCCAGAATTTTTTTTCGTATTATATTTGTCATAAACATGGTCCAGTTTGTGAATTTTCTTTTATATTGGTCGCATGGTTTTGAACTAATAGGTAACATTATTGTTAGTACTGTAAAATTAATTTAATTATTTAATACTTAATTTTTTAATATTATTAGTTAACATTCTTTTTTTCTTGTTTTATTGTAGATGGGGATAAAAAAGATGCTTCAAGAGATGAAAATGTCATGGATTTATCCATTAAAGACTCTAATACTATAGTTTGATAAATGACAAGAATGATTTGATGTTAGATAGTAATTTATATTTTTGTGATTTTGGTTTGTATTTGGAGTTGAACATAATTTGAAATTTTATTTGGATTGTATTAAAGTTTATTTAGATTTTAATTGGAATTATAATTTAGTTTTCTTGGGATTGAAGAAAAAAATGTGTTTTTTATTTTAATTAAGTGAGCTAGTGAGCCAAACCGTTTAACCCGCCAACCCGTGGTGGGTCGGGTCAGGTTCTAATTTTTTTGGCTCGCTAATAAATAAATTGGATTGGGTTGATCCACTAAGTAGTCAACCCGTCGTGAGTCAAGCCGGGTTGGGTCGGGTGACCCGTTTTGACAACTCTAAAGTTTAGGAACAAAAGATAATTTTAGCACTTTCAAATATTTTTAATAGTTATTTAAAGGAAGAGACCAAATTAATTATATTTAAAATATAATAAAATATAATTAATTAAGAAAAATACATAAGAATAAAAATATATCGTATGATTAAATATTAAAAATATTTTAAGACAAGAAGATAATGAGTATTTTTAATTATATATTGTTCATATTACTATTTTAACCCAGACATTTAAATTACATTCAAAACTTATAAGAGAATATTATAGAGTATTAGAGTTTGGGAGAGTTTAGGAAAACTTATATACGATTTATTATTTAAATTTAACATGTGGTAAAGATATCTTTATTACGCAAATTACAATTAATAAAAATATAATTAAGATTTTTTATCAATATTTTATTTTGTAAAATTAAATAATAATATTTTAAATATTTTATTGTATATGGGTTATTTATATATTTTTAATTAAATTTATGTATTTTAAAAAATTATTTATATATTTTTGAATAAAGTGTACTTTAACTTATAATTATTTCAAAAAATAGCATATGATAATTGAGTTAATAAGAAAAAAAAATCTAAATTTAAATGAAGCAATGGGGTAAATAACTTCACATGTTTCTAAGAATAATTAATATTCTATTTTTTATATATGAAAATAAGTAAATTCTACAAATTTAAAATAAATTATTAACAAATTAACAAACTTTCACATATATATAATTATTTATTTGTGTGTGTGAAAGTATTATTTTGAAATAGTATTTTTGTCTTTTGCAATTGTATGACCCAAATTAATTGGAATAATTGAAAGACTGTGACTTTTTTTTCTTCTTAATTTTCTTTTCAACAAAAACGAAAATAAAATAAATTATCATTGAATATATGATACACACCTTTTTCAAGTTATTAAACATTTATAATTAAAAACTTCTCTACTGAATAAATTTGATTTAATTTGATTTTACTGATATCACTTAAAATAATATAAAATAATTTGTACTTTTCTATTTTTATTTTAAAAATAATTATATATAGTTATTTGTCCACGTGTATACATGAATATGAATATGACACCTTATTTATTGTTATTACAAAATAGAAATATATGTAATTTTTTTTTTAAATTTGAAGGAATTATCTATAATTATATATATTCATAGCTATATATAAAAGTATTTTTTTTTATCCGCAATTAGTATTTTTATTTTATTTCTTTAGAATAAATTATTTATTATTTTTTAAAAAAATAACAGTTATTTTTACATGTTTTATATATAATTTTCAAAATATTTAACTTTTTTCGTCATTACACTTTTATTTTTAAAAAATATAAATTTATTTTTTATATTAACATTACAATATAATTATTTACAAAAAGGTAAGATTATCTATATTTAAAAATGCAAATGCACACACACATATATATATATATATATATATATATATATATATATATATATATATATACGTGACAACATCTAATGCTCATATATTTATAAATAATTATATGTTTATAGTTATTAACAAAAATTATAAATGGTATGTTGATGATAATGTTTACATTAATTTTAATAATAATTCAAAAATGTTTTATATTATTTTTAAAAACAATATTGTATAATCATTTTTCTAATTTTTCTTTTTAAATTATTTTTGCATAAACTATTTCTTTAAATTTATAATTAAAATTATAAAATATGTATATGACCTTATTTGAAAATTAAAATTACTTTTTTACTAAATATTGAACAGTAAAAAGTTTGTCTACATATTTAGTGTATTTCTTATTCTTAATTTTTTAAATAAAAACATATTCCTGTGTATCTTTAAAATACTTTTAAGATTTTCTTTTTACATTTTATTTTAAATATATTCACTCAATTATGGTATATTGATTAAAATATTGATATAATTAGAAGTAAAATATTCACTCATCATTTAGGTGTACATTTTTTTTTTCAAAATTATAATATATTTATCATTTTATTTTATTTTATTTTTAAGATATAGATAGATAGATATAAATATATTAAATATAATGTTATCTAAAAGTTATATTTGTAAAAAAAAAATGGATAATTTGTAATGAACAGTAAAAGAGTATATAATTGAAAAGTTATTCGGTAAAAAGTTTTTGATAAAGAATTTAAAGGCTTTTATTTTATCATATGAAAATAATTTTAATATTTATATGTTATAAGTAATATATATTATTTGATAATTAAAATTTAAAATTTACTTTATAATTTCATTTAATTTATTCCTTTATTTTAAAATAATATTGAAAAAAGTATATAAGTTATTTCATAGAAATTAAAAATACTATAATAAAAATATAAAATATATATCAATACCATTTTAAATTAATTGTTCATTCTAATAATCTTTGACATATATTATTTATTTATTTGTGTGTTTAAATTATATATAATTTTATTACAAACTAATAATTGTAATTATATACTAAATTTTATTAAAAACTATCATATCTATCAATTAAATTGGATGTATTTTTAATATATATATCTATACATAGAGGAAGGAAGAGAAAGTTCATATTCGAGCAATTATTATATTATAAAATTAATAAAAATGGATTTAATTATTGTAATATAGTGATTTAAGTCATATATATATATATATATATATATATATATATATATATATATATATATATATATATATATATATCCTTAAATTAAATATATATACGTTATAAAATGTAAAATTTATATATTTTTATTTTATATAAAAATAAAATAAAATAATTAAGAACTATAAGATTCAAATAATTAGAAAATAAAGTATAATAAATAAATAATTGAAATAAAATAAAATTAGATGATATATAATAATGATTGTTAAAGTTTAGTGCAAAACATTAAAATTTAAATAGTAAGTAAATATAGTTAATTAAAAGAAATCATACATAATTATTTTTAAATATATTTATTTTTCACATAACTACGATGATTTTATAGGTCTAGAGTGAAAGGTAGTTGGAGAGAATACGAAAGTTACAAGTGTTATATAAGATAGAGTTTCTTTGTATGTGGTCCATTTGTTCACCTACTATGCAAAAATTGATTAGAGAATATTTTTCATATATGATGTGATTGTGTTTTTAGTCATTTGTGTCAGAACTAATTTTATATGTAGAATGTTATTAACAATCTTTTAGGAGTCTGGCAATTTTTATCATTTGTGGTCTAAGATTCAATATAATAATTCAGTGATGAAGATAAAAAAAAACGTGTTTTTTATGCATGGAGTATCTGGTCTTATGCTAAATCATTGTCATGGAGGGAACAACCTTTTATTCTGGACCAAGTTATAAAAAAAAAAAAAAACTACTATGGTTACTGATTGGAAAATCTAAAAAGAGATTAAATCAAGTTTAACAGAGTAAGATGTTTATATTAAAAGAGGATGTTTAGGATTTTTTTGTTAAACTTAAAATATGCATAAGTAAGCTTAATTTGCTTGACTTAACATGCGTGTTAAGATGAACTTGATACTTCCCACCACCAAACTGTATGATTGGTAGATAACCTAGGTTTTAAAAAAGTGTGATTAAGACTTTAATACTTGGTCCAAATTAGGTTTATGATTAACATGATTGATGTGTGTCTCGTATATTACTTTGTTTTTTTTTGTTTTTTTTAAGACAACGAAGATGCCTTGTTATGAAGATATAGTCAACTATAAAAAAAGAAAAAAAAAATATAATGATTAATTAAGTACTTTGTTCCATGTGATGCAAGACATGGATGGTGTTGAGAAGTAGCAAAAGGATAAGTGGTAATTGCAATAAATGTTGGATAATAACCAAAGTTATTATAATAATAATAATAATAATAATTAATAATACTCAAAACTTGTATCGTCTCATTATATTAACAACTTCGTTGCATATATGTAACAAATGACAACCCCTCTTATGTTTTTAAGAACAAAAGTTTATTTTTCATTCATTTTTCCATAAAAGATTGACAACTAGACATTTCTAATAGATAATTTCATGTATCAATTATAGTTAAAGAAAATAGAATGATTAATTCTATTAATCAGTATTTTTTCAGTGTAATAAACACCCAACCTAGATAATTAAATTACTTTAACTAATGAAAAAGAAATAGTTCAATTAAAAATGTATAACGTAATTAATTAAACTAATTCTTTTGATATGGTATATGTAATAGAACAAGGGACGACATGCATAGCACTAGGTCTTAAGATCATCGGATTCACTCAAAGTTTCTTATTTTTAACTCTGGTTTGTTCCTATCATGCTATGTGTATTCTTTTCATGTGCTTTTATTACCATTTTTTTTTTTTTCTCTTTGTATTGTTCGAATCAAGGGGTTGATGACCCTTTATCCAACCCTAACAGTGATGTTTTCTGGGGTTTGAATTGAGTGTAAGGACCCTCATCTTGATGAGGGATCTCTTTCTGTCCATGAGCTGTGCACCTTCTTCAAGTTGCCCTTATTTTATTGATGACACACACAATTAATTGTGCCATTTCCCACGACGGTTCTCACCTGATCTAACCTACAAAATTTACATATCTAAGGGTGAATCATAATGGTTCGGATTTTGAAGTTTTGAATGTAATGGTTATAAATTAGGGATTAATGCTCTGTCACACCTTGAATGTGAATTTACTGACAAAAGGAGAGCCTTAGTTGCTGCAATTATGGCCTCTGCGTATAGGAAAATGGATATGAACAGAGATGAAAGATGAAGAGAGGATGAAGAAGGAGAAGAAATGGAAACAGAAGAAAGTGTTTGATAAAATAGGTGGAAAAAGAAAATTGAACATTTATCATCTGACGTAATATCTCGCACATTATTCTCAACCGTCTCAATTACTCTTGCATTTATGTGATTTAAATGGCCTTAATAGAATGGCCTTTTTTTTTCAATGCTCGGAACTACCCAACCCACCCTCTACCATCCCTTGATTCACTCATCCTTCATCTCCTCATAAACCCACAACATAATTTTCTTATACTACACGACATACGACTTTCTTTCACGCCATTGCTCTCATTATACTCGTGGACACTTCAATTTTGTAACATGCAACTTCGAACCATCTTTCTTCTTTTTTTTAATCAAGTCATTATCGCATGCAAAACTTTCCATTCCCTCGTGTCAGGACGGGATCTCAATCAAAATTACACAACTCATTTTTCAATCATCAATTCCTCCAACAAAATCTACAACAAAGTCAACTCAGATTTAATTTAACCTCACAAACACACACCCCCCTTCTTTTCAGTTTTTTTTTTTTTTTTAAGCACATGAGTGGTTCAACTCCACAGAGTGCAGTAGATGATGCAGCAGTTAACACCGGTTTGGTGGGCCTTATCCTTCCAACCATTTCAACTGTTAACACAAAGTACAGAAGATCTACATTCTGTCTTACAAGTTTGCTTTTGTTGCGTTGCTGCGCCTATTTTTATTCACTTCTTTTATTTACCTTTTGTGGTGGTTAACGTCGACAATAACAGCATGTGTGTGCCGTTGGATGAAACAGTAACATTAACATTAACCTTAACCTTAACATTAATATTAACATTAACATTAACATTAACATGGTGGATGATGCAGAGAAAAAGAGAGTCAAAGGAAAACCGAGGTTGGATTTCAACAAACAAACTAAGAGGGCACCTGAGGTTATAAGCCCTATTACACTTTCTTAACCGCTAAAGAGCACCCAGCTCCTATATAATAGATACCTAACATTCCCGAATTGCCCAGTAACTTTTTTTTTTTCTTTTCTATAGATGATTCAAGTAGTGCTATTCACGCTCCACTCTGTCTCTTTCTGTCTCTGCAAATATGCATCCCCTGCTTTGACAAAATTGTTGGGAGAGAGGGTAAAAGTGGAGCGCACATAGCACTACCCACAGAAGGGGGAATAGTTAAAACAGTAAAAGGGTAAAAAAAAGAAAGAAAGAAAGAAGATTAATTCCTAAGCATTACTAGCTAATATAATATGATATAATATAATATAATGATATGTCCTACTATTAGGAACAGAGAAAAACAGGGCTAGGAAGCGAAGAAAACAGAGCTAGGAAACGGGGGATCCTAACTCTATGACTCTAACTCCTCCTTATGGTGGGGTTTTTGGTGTCGTGCAGGAAATCTAGCAAAACGGTGCTTTTGCATTTGGGGCACTTGGGATCATCTTCGGAGAGCATGACATACATGAGGCAGCGAGGACACCCGACGAGCACCATGGAAGTGGCTTCAGGGCTGTTGGAGTAATTCTTGTCCTCTTGGTTGAGCTCCGACGAGACGCAGGAGCTGGGCGGTGAAGTCGGCGATGCGGTGACCGATCGTGTGGGCGAGTCGAGTCTCCGGTCGACCCTGGGCGGGGACAGGTTGAGCTTCAAGTCAAGCTGCGGACCACTTCCATTTCTGCGGCTCATGGCTGTGTTCTGCAAGCAGAAAGGAAAAAAAGAAGAAGATAGCAGTGGTGAGAAAGAGGAGGTAATCAGAATTGAAAGAGGAAGAGGAAGAAAAAGAAGAAGAAGAAGAAGAAGAGGGAGGAGTGAGTTTACTTTAAGGTTGTTGGAAGAGGAAAAGGGGTGGTGAGAAAGAGTGGCACCAGCAAAGTGTTGGTGATCTTTGTTGTTGCAAGAAATGGTGGAGGTTCATGGGCGTTTTATATAAGGAAAATGAAGGGAGTGATTTAAGGGTTAATTTAATTGAGAGAGAGAGGTGGAGGGGGGTAGGGTGTAGAGAGAGAAAGAGTGAGAGAGGAGAGGAGAGGAGAGAGAAAGAGAGCGATGGGATTGGATTGAATTGAATTGAATTGAATTGAAGTATTGGGTAGAAGGAGAGTGTAAATTGAGGCCAGGAAATGTATTAATTGTTTGGAAAAATCCCAAGAAGTATGCAGGAAGGGGAAATTTGGAGTAAATATTGCAATTACAAAGTGCAGAAGGAGGGCCTTTCTTCATTCATTGCTTGAGGAAGAGTCGGTGTTTTAAGTCTCCGAGCAACACAGCGCAAGAGAAATCCAACGGCTTTTAAAGCTAAACCCCTTATTTAAAAATCCAACCCCTCACCAACAAAATTTAATACCATCCATCTAGTAATAAACCCAACCCTTTTTTCTTTATTAATTCCTCCCAACCCCATTTTAAATAAATATTACCAGTAGCATTCAACAGTGCCCCGAGAAAAGGAAACCAAATTAAATGAAAATGTTTAAATCTTCCATCTTCATCACTCTTCTTCACTCTTCGTTCCCTCCCTGTTCTCATGTTCTGAGATTCTTAAGAAACAAACTTCTTCTCTTCTCTCATTCATACCTTGGAAAGTACGATCCATGTCCATCGTCCAACAGACATTACAGGATCTCGTGGTGTTATTGTCACGCCACCATTGATTCTTCTGAAGACATTATTGTCACCATTAAAACCAAGTAAAGAATACTTTCTGTCATCAACTTGATCGTGATTTGACAATGCAACCACAGAGCCGGGAAGAGACCTGTGGAACATTTACTCATCATATACTACCACCATACTTTCAACTTCATTTTTCAGATTCTCACTTTTAAATTCATAAAAACACCATATATTATTTTATATCAAATGTTTCTCAAACTAAAAACTAATCATATTTTTTCATACTCTATTTTTAATTATATCAGTATATTCTGTATGTTGTAAAGTTTTGAATTGCTTCTGACCTCATTCTTCGGCAAATAGGGAAATGGTTTTATTTTACGCAATGAATGATATGAGCTTTAAAAAATAGTAGTGCTGGATAAAAAAGATAAAAATAAAAAGTTTGATTTATTTAATTAATTAAAAACTTAAAAGGACAGAATGTAAAAAGGTTGCATTGCATGTGAATAGATCTGATTATTATCGCAGCATGATTTGGAAACAGAAGAAAGTGTGCTAGGTCAAGGAAATGATGAAATGTGATGAAGAAAGAAAATGATTTGTAAAAGGGCAGTATTATTTTCCATATGTAGAATTTTGTGGTCAACGTGGCATATATTCATGAAACATGCTTTAAATGATGCATTTCTACTTGCTATAAATAGACACTCCCATTCTTTAAAATTCAGCATCTTGACATATAGATAACAAGAATGTGGATCTACGATTGAACCATTTGACCAATCGTTCCTTCATTACAATTCAAAAATCAACAAATCATTCAAAACAAAAACACTTATCACTTTCGGTGATAAATAATATATGTCTCATTATTTTCACCTATTATCTTCTTTTTTTTCAATATAACTTTCTTCATTTATTTATGGGTTAAATAAACTTTTAGTTTTTATAATGTATCACTCTTTTCAATATTTCTGTTTTTACTCATTTGGATTACTTCTTGTTTTTCATTTTTATAATTATATATATTATAATTAATGGCTTTATAATTACAAATTTTGATAAACTATTAATAGAAATGTTCTTACAAAATCATCTCAATCACTTTATAATAGAGGAGAAAGTTAAGCCATGACAATAATCCAATAACTAATACACAAATAACAAATTAATTAGATAACACAAGTGTTTTACCTGTAATATATATGTAAGATTAAAACATGATTATAATTGAGATAAATAAGCACTAACGCTTAATGATCAATTATTTCTAATAAAATAATTGATAGAAATAGTAGGAAAAACTAAACTATTGAAAAAAGAGCTAACGTTTATAGAATACATAAGTATACCAATAGGAGATCCATGATATTCATGGAAAAAAATGAAACGAAACAAGATTATAAAAATGAATGCGAAAAAAAAAAAAAACTTATAATATTATTTTTTTTTAAA
>Ga0209589_1005928_pt1 | contig 20499 bp, 16 predicted proteins | sample CowpeawhiteBW_FD_187525 | JGI IMG/M metagenome (GOLD analysis project Ga0209589, IMG submission 187525) | Root nodule microbial communities of legume samples collected from California USA - Cow pea white BW (SPAdes) (version 2) | ecosystem: Host-associated > Plants > Roots > Nodule | place: USA... | reverse complement strand
TATATATATATATATTAGTTTGAATATAATAATAAAATTGTTTAATTCACGTTTCGCGAGCTTATAACATAAATGATTTAAGCAGTTTAAAAGGTTCTAATTTAAAGGATGTAATGTTTAAAATTTAAAAAAAGGAGTTTTACAATTATTTCATATAACGATTTTATACAAAATTTCACGTAAATTACTCTAATCATAAAATTCTGTATATTAGCAAACAATTTTTAGTTCAAATATTTATGATTAAATATTACTATATTTTAGAGATGTTTCCAAACAATTTTATCCGAATGCATTTGAAGAATGGAAAAGTAAGGTGAAAAAATAAAATAAACTTTATTATAAAGTAAAATTAGCTATATGTATATGTATAATCTGATTTGAATTTAGAGGAGAATTTGTTTTATTTATTTTTTCTCCTGAAAAAAGTTGACTACCTATGGTTTGGATGATAGTGTGAAACATGTTTAAAACAAAGACTCCGAAGATAAACAATTTTGATCTCTTCTATATATAAAAAAAGAGTTTGCAAATTTGAGACGTGAGGAGCAAAAACACTTGGAAACTTTTTTTTTTCTTTTAGTTTGTGAGTGGACTAAAGATAGACATGGATGTAAAATTTGTGTGGAGGAGATTATTTACAACTTCTTTAGCTTAATTGTTTGACTACTATAATTCCCAAATCCTTATCTCCTTGTTGCTAATTCTAGGTAAGAAGTAGGTTTGTTTGTACTCTATTCATAATATTCATAATTATTCTAATTCTTAAATTAATTTATTTATTTAGTTTCATTGTTATTATTATTTTTCCTGTTTATTCATACAAACACGACATTAATATTTTGTTTTAACTAGACTATCAGAATAATGATTCAATCTGGCGTGATTTTTGATGTTGACGAGATATTATATTCAATCATCAGTTACTATAAAATTTGATGGGCAATTTATAATAATGCGTGTGTATCACAACAACCAATTCATTCTGAACCAAACATTTCAAAGTCAATGTCTCCCTACCTGTATTAAATATTTATGTTTTATCACTTCACGGTATATTCAAATTTAATATAATTTGGAACAGTTGCACAAATTAGAAATCCACCTTCACCTTTTGCTGGGTCGAGAAAAGCACAACATCGATAGTCACTCATACTCAACAAATATATTTGTTTAATAAATGAAACCAAAAATAGAAACATCATTTTTTTATAAGATATATATATATATATATATATATATGTATTGTGTATTCTGATCACTAGACCACAGTCGATTTACGTGTATAAATATACGAGACTCAATATAAAGTCGATCTACGAAGTCCAAATTTTTTACTGGTTTATTATGAAGGCGGCATAACAAAAGAATAACACAAACAAAACTAATAGAGAATCCAAATTCCGATCTACGTGCATATATGTGTTAGGTCCGATCTGAAATTTTTGTATGTATATAAATGAAGGTTCAACTCATAAACTTGTAATTCATCCCCTCTTCCCAAAAATAATAACTAAATAATCACGTAATTATATTTTCACAGAAATCAGGATAACCTTGACACACGTCAATCACCTACCACAATTCTAAAAGAACTGAAGTAAAAACGATTTCAAAACCTAAAGCTAGATAGTTTCTTTAAAAGGGAATAAATTAACCGAGTAAGTCACTACTATAATAAAAAAGTATCAAACATCTAGCAAAAAGAACAAGTTGCGACCCTCGTATACTTCAAGTTCATATATATATATATATATATATATATATATATATATATATATATATATATATATATGTGAGGATTTAGTGGGAGTGGGTTCAGAGATGAAAACAGCCTCCAATTGCTTTGCAACACAGTGTTGAGAGGAACAGATATTATGGCAGAAAGCAAAAAAAAACCGTTGTACTTAATTTCACACTTATCCATTCCTAATCATTTTCTTTTTCACTCTCAACTTTGGATTGGATCATCTCTAACTTAGAAGATTATTGACAACGCTCATTTGACACGTATTACCAAAACAATTTTCATATCATTTTCAGACTTATAGCATTCCAATACAAAAATCATTTGAACAGAATACAATGATTATTTAATTTCAAACTTCATAAAAAAAACAGTTGTGTGCAAATGACATTACAGTCATGTTTATTATTAGTTATTAAAATAATATTAACTGTCTTTGTTAAAATATATTTGTTGAAATGAGCATAGTAAAAAATAAAAAATTTGGAACTTTTGTGCTGTATTAAAAATAAAAAGTAAAATGTTGGTGTCCCTCGACCTTGTGTGTGTTTATTTGCATTTTTTTTTTCTTAAAAGATAATATTTGTTTGTTTCACGTGCAAAATCAAATGGAGAGATGCGGACATATGGACCAATGTGTGTATTACCTTATAAAGATCTCATGTAACTTAAAGATCCTATTTTGTCTCCATAATTTAGAAAGAAATCAAACTAGCTATATATAAGTTTTTCATCAACATTAAAGAAAAAATGTTATATATTTTTTATAAGTTAATTTAAGGAACTTTTATTTTATTTGCTTTAAAAATTTATTCTTTATTTATGTATACGTTAATTTTAACTTGTAGAAAAAATATTATTTCACAAAACACATAAAAACATTGTCCAAACATATTTTATTATCTAATGTATTTAAATTTCATTAACATAATATAATGTGAAGAAAATCAATTTAACGTAAATTTTAAAAAAATATATGAAAAGTATAGATACTTATAATTTGATATAATAATAAATTTAAATGATAATGCGTTTAAGGATCTGTAAAATAATTATAAGTGGCATTCTATAAATAAAAATTAAATATGTTATTATTAAAATAAAAGGCATAAGAAAAAAATATTTTTCAGTTGAGTTTCATTTTATAAATAATATCATTTTTCTAAAATAATTTTAATTTTTTTATTTCTTTTTAAGTTTTTCATAATCCTATTAATCTTTTTGAACATCAAAGACTGTCATAGAGATCTTGACTTGACTTCATAGTTTACTTTTTGAGTAAGTTCATATTTACTCATTCTCTTTAGTTAGTTTTCATAAGTTTTGTATGTATGTTCTAGAGTTGTTACATGTGACTCAAAAAGAGTTTAAGATGAATAATTATTTATCTATGGTTGCTAGGATATGTTCATGGTCATTAGGATATGTCCAGGTTGTTGATACAAATTTTTTGTGTATATGTATAATATTTTATGAGAGCTAAAATTATTAGAATGTAGTTGAGTCAGAACTTGATTCAAGTAAGGAAAATTAGTTTATTTTTTACTAGTATTATAAGTTAAATAATTTGTTTTTGAGGATGTTGTAGTCATTACACATGTATTAATTTGTTTGATGGATTAAAAGACATGTTGATTTTGAATATTGACGTGAAATTTTGATTGTGATATTATTATGTGATTGATAAATAAATTGACGATAGATATATTAGTTTGGTAGTTGGAACTAATGAAACAAATTGATATATCTATCAAAATTTATGAATTTTTTAGACTAGGTAGACGAGCCATCCTCTCATCGAGCAAAATTTAATAATTTAAAATCCAAGGACGTCAAGTTGCTATATCCTTTGACAAACCTTTTGAATAAGGCTCTTAGAATTTAGGTCGTTGGTCAAGTAAATCACTTACTAAGCGAAATTCATTTTATAAAATTTAGAGAGCTCAAGTTGGGTGGGTTGCTAGACAAGTCTAGTCTCATTGACAAAATTTAATTAATAAGGACTTTCAACACTTGATTGTTGGGCGAATCAATCCTCTCGCTGAGTGGGATTATTTTACTTAAAATATAGATAGGTAAAAGAAGATTGTCGTTGATTGAAGCACTGGTTCATTTAGAAAGATCTCGCTAAACAGGTAGGGATGTTCGTGGAGTAAACCTTGTTATTCAAACACTCCCAAAGTTGTCTTGCTTGACAATTTTATATCCTCACTGAGCGAGAGAGGAAGATTTTATACAAAAATAAATATTTTTAGATTTTGAAATGAAAACATGTAAGTGCGTGATTGAGTAGAACCACAATTTAGCCATAATCTATTGTTCATACGTGTGAGACCGAGTAGAGTTAGAGTATTTACCATAATCTAGTGAGTTGTTGTTTGATGATGTGATGCATTTATTTTAAAGACGAAAATACTGTATATTGAATGGTTATAATATGTGTATTGAGTGAAAATTTTTCAAAAAAATTATTGTAACTGTACTGATATTAAACCAATATAAAGAAAATGTTACGTGATCAGAATCGATGAAATTTCTATAATTTGAAATGTGGAATGAAATAATTATATCGACTAATTTGTAAAAGTTCACCTAATTTGTAAAAGTTCACCTTATCATAGAATTGATTTTTGAAATGAGACTTTTGTTATTAATGTTTTGATTAAATTATATTAATTAACTGATGGATGTGATATGAAAAAAAAAAGTGATTTTCAGTATTTAATTTTATAAATGCATTTTAAGTATGTTATCTTATCCTGTTTTATTGCTTGTGTTGTTTCAAGTATAATGATTGTGTTATTGAGAAGATATCATATCTCACATGGGAATACCAACAAATTGTAGGACAGATACATGCGTGAATATATAATAATTTATTTATTTTAAATTTTTTATTATATATATATATTCGTGTTTTTTATATATGAATTTAAACTCTTCAGTAAATTTTAAAGATAATGTAATTATTGGAATGAAACGTTACAGGCTGTAAAATTGTATTATTGAAAGTTATTTTATATCCATGTGGACAAAAGAGATGTTTTATGTTTTGTTTTACGTTTTTAAAATAAAATAAAAAGACAACAAAATTGCAATGCCATGGTAATTTAAAAAATTATCTAGGAAAAAACATTGTAAGAAACAATAATCTATAAGTAGCTATATAGAAATAAAATGGAATATAAAAAAAAAGTTGCATCAAAACTCACAATTTTTTGATTTGTTTTTTTGCCATCTTGTCATAAATGCTTTGAACTTTGAACTTTGAACGGTAAAAGGAAGAAGGAAAATGAATGAATTAGAAAATAATTGCATCAATCAAGTTTTGGTATAGATAGAAATCAACATGCATTAAAAATAAATTTTTGTACCAGCCAACAACTGATATATTCATGCAAGTGACTTAGGTTATTTTTTATTTGTGAAAGTAAAATAAATATCAATGAATTTATAGTTACTCACTCTTAACAAACTAAGTTAGACCGTTATAACACTTCAATAACCTGAATTGTAAATTTAATTTGTAACAATGATCCAAAATTGTTATTTACAAATACAACATTAATCAATAAAGTCAATCAAGAAATTAGTTTTCTTGTTTGAGACTACAAAAGTAATACAAGTTATACCATTTTTTTTACCTAGTCACAAGTTCTAATTCTTTTCTGCATAAGTTTAATAAAATATTTATTCATAACTAAATGAGTTAAATACATATTTTAACAATTAAGTATGCTATACTTTATCATCTCTGGTTTCTTTCACCACTTTTATGATACATGCTTTTCTTTATAGGATAGGAAAAAAGTGTTATGGTTAAGCACTTTATATTTAATTAAAAAAAAAATTTGGGTGGAAGGACAGTGTTCAGTGCAAGGAAGAAAGCAGGAATTGGTGACCATACCTTTAGCAGAAACGTGTACGGCTGAGATTCTCCCAGAAAGCGGAATACTATTGGTTGGCTATCACATTGCACACAATCCTTTTTCATTGGTACACCTCTCCAAGTCGGCACTCTGCAAACTCCATTATTATGTCTTTCTCATCATATTTTAATGCTTTCTTTATTATTACACACATCTTAATAATACTTTAATATTATCTTCATAAATATTCATTCAAATTTTTATCCATTCTAACCCCTATTATTACTCTTGAAAATAATATTTATTTTATTGTAAAAATATTTATTAATTCATAAATCAATACCTTGGAATATTTGTTAATAAGAAGTTTAGTTATATGTGTTCGAAATTTGAAATTAAAGTTCTTTATTAAATAATCTTCACACAGCATGCGTGAAGCTCTTTTCATGGGCAGGTTACTTTTCTTTGGAACAAAATATGATGCAATTTAAAATTATTTATAATAAAACTGTATCAATAAATCAATGAAACTCGATCTATAATATATATATATATATATATATATATATATATATATATATAGATATATATATATAAATATTGACCTAATAGCATGTCAGTGAACACAACTTACTGATTTTGGATAATAAACCTACTTATCATCCTAATAAGGACACAAAAATATCTTGAAATAAAAGAAGATATTTAGATATCTAAAAGAAGCATTAGATATATTTTAAGAAACTAATTCAGTCATATATCATAAAAAAGTCATTTTTTTTCTTGATATTTTGACAAAAAGCAAGAAAATAGGAGTGAAGGGCATTTGAAAGTTGAAATTGAAAAAAGAGAGAATTGAATTAAATTGGCAGGAGCAGGAGCATGGTGTTAATAAGATAAAATAAAATAAAATAAAATAAAATAAAACTTAGGTTTGTGCGTTGAAAAGGAAAAATGAAAAAAGATTGTTAGTGTTTGAGACAGAAGGACACTTGGCAGTTGGAGCAGAGGGTTGAGAGCGAGGAAGAAGGAACGCAGCCAACAAAGTGTAAACTCTCATCAGACACCAAAATCATACCAAATCGGGAATACCTAAGTTTCGTAAAATAAATAGCAAAGGTATTGCTATTGCTATTGCAATTGCTATTCCTTCCACATCCCCTCCATTCTTTTTATATGCTTACAAATTCTTATCTGCTTTTATTCCTCCACTTTCTTATTTCTATCTTTTCTATCTTTCACTTCAAACACTCACGCAACAATTCTCTTCACTATCACCTCACAACATAATTGATACTAGGCTTCAAATTCGGATTCTTTCAAATTAGGATCTCAATTCATCAAATTACTAGGATGCTGCTACATGCTACATGTAATAATTTCTTCTGCCATATGTATAGATAAAATAGGTTACCCAGATAAAATGTAAGTGTAACACAATCCAACTGTACCGCACTCACTACTCACAATAGATTAACGCCTCTTTGTAGTTTCATGATTCTTGGAAGCTCACCGTACCTGAGTTCTACTTTCTCTGCTCATTTTTTTTAGGTTTTTATTTGGATGTAAATAGTTTGTACTTGGTAGGTAATTGGTGATTCTCTGAATTTCCTGCCGGAAAATTAAGGAGACTAGTGTTAGTTTTGGTGCGGAGGAGGGGAAAACTGAGATTTGGATTCGGATCAGGTTGGGATTGCGTTTGGTTGTTTAAAATTTCGATATGAATTTCAAGAGCTTCGGGAATGAAGCTGGCGGCGGCGGTGGCGACGGAGGAGGGAGGCCGGTGGGGAACTTCTCCCTCACGCGGCAGCCGTCGGTGTACTCGCTGACGTTCGACGAGTTCATGAACAGCATGGGAGGTTCGGGGAAGGACTTTGGCTCCATGAACATGGACGAGTTGCTCAAGAACATTTGGACGGCGGAGGAGGTTCATACAATGGCTTCGGCGGGCGTTGCCACCGAGGACGTAGGAGCCGGCGTCAGCCATTTGCAGCGGCAGGGGTCGCTGACGCTGCCGCGGACTCTGAGCCAGAAGACAGTGGATGAGGTTTGGAAGGACATTTCGAAGGATTACGGTGGGCACGGCGGGCCCAATCTTGCACAGACGCCGAGACAGCCCACTCTGGGAGAGATGACTTTGGAGGAGTTTCTGGTCAGAGCTGGTGTTGTTAGGGAAGATGCGAAGCCAAACGATGCCGTTTTCATGGATCTGGCTCGTGCAGGGAATAACAACGGTTTGGGGTTTGGGTTCCAGCAGATGAACAAGGTTTCTACTGCTACCGGTTTGATGGGTAACCGGTTGAACAATGACCCACTGGTGGGTCTTCAGTCTTCTGCCAATTTGCCTTTGAATGTTAATGGGGTGAGATCATCCGGTCAGCAGCCACAGATGCAGAGTCCACAGTCTCAGCAACAGCATCAGCAGCAGATATTTCCTAAGCAGAGTCCTATGTCCTATGCAGCTGCTCAGATGCCCCAGGGAATGGTGAGGGGTGGGATTGTGGGACTCGGTGGTGATCAGGGTTTGAGCGTGCAAGCTGGAGGGATTGGTATGGTTGGTTTGGCACCTGGGTCAGTTCATGTTGCTACTGGGTCTCCTGCTGCTAACCAAATATCCAGTGATAAGATGACCAAGAGCAATGGTGATACCTCGTCTGTCTCACCGGTGCCTTATGTCTTTAACGGAGGTATGCGAGGGAGGAAGAGTGGAGGAGCTGTGGAGAAGGTGATTGAGAGGAGGCAGAGAAGGATGATAAAGAACAGAGAGTCAGCTGCCAGGTCACGGGCACGCAAGCAGGTGAATATTTGTTCCGCTATCCTAAATTTAGCAATCATAGTTCTATTGCATTTGCATATTCAAATGAACAAGTACTTAAATTCAAAAAGACTGGTTTAATTTCTCTAGTTAGAACGTAAGTGTGTCAATGGGTTGATGCAATCACTTTAAACATGTACATAGGCATGTTTGAGTAAACAATTTAATTAAAAAGAGCTTATGTCATTAGGGCTTAAAAAAAGCTAGCATGAAGCTTATTAAAAGCATATAAAAAGAGCTTTGTTATAAGCTATTTTTTCAAACTTTAATTAAACACCTCTAACTTTCAGTTTAAATGCCTAAATGCAAGACGAGCCGATAATAAAACTTGTGTTTTGTTTATAACTCATCTTTGGTCTTGCAACCTCCATCAACCGGTATGAGATAATCAAATGCCTGCCGTTGCAGACTGTAGATTTTACTTTCAATATCAGAAAGGAGGGAGGAGTAGCTGTAACATTTTTCATGAAAATACGCCTCATAATTTTCTATAATAGGGTTAGTGAATGTTCAGTTCTAAAATTGAAAGAATATGATGACGATATGCGTCATGTTATTTCTTTACTAATAGTAATACTGCTCGGCCATTGACGTTCTGCTTTTATCCTCTGTGAACATGCTGTATACCCTGAAAGATTATGCAGCAGAATGGTAATATGATAGCGATCTGATCTGATGAAAGGTGAAAGATTTTGAGAAGTTACAATCATGAGAAGTTGTAAAGATCCAGGTTATTACAAGGTAATTGAACAGCTGGTTGGGAACATCACTAACAGTTGGATCATCATAAAATCCAAAGAAGCATATAATAAGTAAAAATGTATTAACTTGTAAGACATAACGTGGGAGGAAGTGCAGGTTGAAATTTTGTAAGATGTATTCAGTTTTCTGGTCTAAGTTCGGTCTCACATTTTCATTTTATTTGTTTCAGGCTTATACTATGGAATTGGAAGCAGAAGTTGCAAAGTTAAAAGAGGAGAACCAGGAACTTCTGAAAAAACAGGTAATTATGGTTATTGTTTCATGTATACGAATTTATGTCGCAATAAAATTTGGCCTAATCGACGTTTATTTGGGTATTGCAGGCTGAAATCATGGAAATTCAGAAAAATCAAGTAAGTTGGCTTTCTTTTTTTTTTTTTCTTTCTGTCAGCATTCCATTTGCTCCTTCTTATTTTTCATTACTCCTTGTAAAGTATTTTGCAGACCTTAATTTAGCGATTGCCGTAACCTTATGTCCTGTTGCATGACTGATTGGTTAATATATCATGAATCATGGTTAAATTTTCTACTCGAGTACATATTATTTTGTCAGTCCTCAAGTAAGACCATTTTTTTCCACAAAAGTTATTCACCGATCAATGGAGCATTCTGAAGACAACCTTTGGTCACAAACTATGTCAATCAGCAGCACAAATTGGTGTGCTAGTCATGTTAAACTTGTGATGAATGAGGTTGTAGGTTTGGTGCAAAACGGTGCTACAATGATAGACCTGATTTGAACTACCACCTAGTTTAGGTTCTTCTGTTAATTATGTCATGCGATTAGTTACTAAAACAAGTGTTTCAGTCCATTTTTATTTGATTAAATTTTTGTCGATGTATTGTCTCTGTAAGGTTGACTTTTAATTCTCTAGTTGAGTCTTGTCTCTCAGACATTTTTTCTTTGGTTTATGGGTGTTGAATTGATATGATGATTCATTATGTAAAGCTACTAAGAAATGTTTTAATATAACCATTTAAATGAACTGAAAAGCCTGTTCACCTAGTAATAATCAATCTTACATTAGTATCACATGAAAGGTTGTAGTAGAGAGACATCAGCAATCACTGTTAGTGAATATTTTTGAGATCAGAGATTTTCAGCCATGTAAACCAGTTTGCTTATCTGTTCATATGGCTTGTGTCCAAAAAGTCTTTTGGAATAATCTATAATTAGTTGGGTTGTTTTTTATTTTTTGGGGTGGGTGGGTAAATTTTTGTTACGTTTGTGAAGGAGTGGTTTTGGAATTTCAACACAGGAGTCTCCAGGATTTTTCGTATAAAAAAATGTCAGTTTCGTGTGGTGCATGTGCTTGAGTTTTAAATTCCTGGTTAAGATATCTATATACAAGTAACACGTTCAAAAATTTCATCAGATTGGCCTGTCATGCCCCAAATTTGCAGTTCTTTTGATGAGTACAATTAGAGTGATTATGAACTAGTATGTCCTGTTGACGAATTGACGAATTCTTTTTTGATAAGTGTTTTCTCACCTACTTCATTGTGTTAATATATGTTTAGGACTGCCTGCACTTGTTCCAGAATCGTATAAAGCTAAAACATAGGATTTTCAAACTCGAACGAAATACTTCCATTTCAATGGACTTGATATAATAGGGGGAGGATTTCGAATGAAGTTGTCTATTAATTAATATTGTTGTGTCTTTGTGTTTTTTTCTGACAAGTTGTCACTGTAATATGCAAGGACTTACTGATTCAAAGTATATATTGTAAGAGATTACAAATTGATGCATCCGTAGTGCTGAATTTCTTTTCATTCAATAATATTGCAGGTTAAGGAAATGATGAATTTGCAACGAGAAGTCAAGAGAAGACGCCTGAGACGAACACAAACTGGTCCGTGGTAGAGTGAAGATTGTACTATGACTCTACCGTTAAAATATATGTACATAATTATAAAGACGTATTCTGTTGTAGATCGAGGCTCTGGTAGTTTTTAGATTAGCACTTGGAAACTTTCACGTCTTACTTCTCTTTTGAACACGTTAGGAAGGGTATGCATAGTATCAGGAGAATATGTTTCAGCACACATCCAATTTCATGTCACCATTGGTTAGACAATCTTGTGAAGTAGCACTTTTCCTGGATTTTATTTGGTGAGATTGCGTGTCCAATATATGCACTTCTCTTCATTCACCATATTTTAGTTACCAGATCTTCCATTTTATCATTTGCATATCTAGAGGAGATAATTAAGTAAACCAAACCAGTGTGTACTTTTCTTCTGCTTCTGGGATTCAGAAGTATTCACGTAAAAGTTGCGTGTTGCTGCTTCTGGAATTCATGAAAGTGGTCACTTCTATTTTACTGAACATGGTTAGTATCTTTGGGATCGGAGCCTAACGAATAAATAAATAAATGAAGTTTGAAATTCTAATCTCAAAAATATCAAAAAGAAATTAATTTCTCCGATAGACAACTGTTAAGTCATTTTAATCACTAAAGTCAAGGATTTATTAATATGAATCTCTACAGACAGTGATGCCATTTTAACTTCAACTTTAATATGCATTCCTCAATTCAATCTGGGTCAGCAAGAATCAAATGAGACTAGTGATTATTTGATTTTTCAAGTCCAAAATGATTACCAAATTTTGAACAGAATCCAGTTAACTCACTAATTGTAATGAAATAAATTAATAACTATATAAATCAAGATAAATTTACTAATTATATAATTTTAAGAGACTTGTAATCGTCAAGTGCTAATTTGACACACTAACGGTGATTTAAACCTGTTAAATCTACCGTCAGTCTGATTTCTCATTTGAGTTACCCTAAGAATCTAAGATGGACTTTACATTCCAGCATAGTTTGTAGAAACAGACTCATTATTGGATTTATTGGTTCAATCTTCAAAAGGCAAATTCTTCATGCACTCGTTTTCATCCTGCACCTCCATGGGATGGTGAAAAGACTTTTTACCCTTAATAAAAAAATAAACAAAACTATATTCTAGTATAATCATAACGTGTTTGAAACAAAATACATATTTTAAATTGTAAAATATGGAATATACTTTCGAATATTAAAATGCATTTCAAATTTACAATTTAGAATGAAATTTGAATTCTTTACTGATTCAACAAAGAATTTAAAACTATTTTTAAATTACTCAATCTAGAATATGTAATCTTTTTTCAAGGACATTCTAGATTGTGCGCTGTCTTAATTCCGGTATGTACAATTTTGCCCGTAGCCAAAATCGTTGGCATGGCTCAGGTAAATGAGACTCTAGCAACTTCTTCCTCATCAAGACTTCATCGTCAGAAATATATGAAAAAGTTTAAGAATGAAGTTCTGCTTCAGCAGATATCAAACGAATTACAATTCAGCAGAGATGATGAGTGCTTTAAGGGCGAGTTCTTACTGGTTTTGTTTCTACTGCAGCTGTGTGATAATAAAGGCAAGTGGTAAGAATGCAGTAAAACACTAAATAAGCCGAAAACTAAATCCTAAGTCATAATCAAATATTTATAGTAGCACAGAAAACCCAATTTGTATACAGCGTCGAGCAACTGCCACATTATGAATTTGTATTTCAAATTGTATATTCTAAATTGTAAAAGTTTTACATCCCACAATACAAATTTCGTATTGCTGACAAAATACAAAAAATGTTGATATTTAACGTTCTGGATTATCCGAAACTAAAACTGAAAGGAAAATTAGAAAAATTTTAATTTACGGAGGTATAAAATGAAATTATGGAGATGCAGGAAGAACCTGCTTCTTCAAAAGTGCTTAATGATGATTGGATTATATAGTAGGCTATTGACGGGTTTGGACTTTAAGCCCAATAAAAGGGCTGGCACTACGTGGAAGGTTCCAATATCCTGTACCCCACTTTACGGGGAATAGAAGGGAGAGAAAATGGAATCTTTCACTTGGAATCTTATGAAAGGTTGGACAGAGTCACCTCTTCTGTGAGTAGCATTGGCTCTGGGGATGATATGGGGATATCTTCTGTAATTGCTTCTGTTTTTCAATTAATCATACAATCTTCTGTTCCTCTTGAACTGGGTTCCTATCACAATAATCAACAAAAGAAAATACTACAACCACTACGAAGGAGACCTCAGTAATGTGAAACTAACAGAAATTCCACCCGTGATTCCTGCTCCAATATACTGAAACCGAACTAGCTGCTTTCGACAGAAATCAAATCATATAATAATAACAAAAAATCAACAGCTGAAATGAAACCATCAAAATTTTATCAGTGTCTTAGCCATTTCTCTGATTGTACGAGTCAAGAACAATGTTGTGACATGGTTGGATGAACGCATATATTAGAGGTACGATCATATCCTCGCAACAGTAAAAATTCACACCACATTCTATTGCATCCATTTGTCATCTCCAGAGCTGAGAATTACTTTTTGAGACAGTTTGGAGGGAAGTCTTCATGTCTTTGTAAACAACAGGCAAGAACCTACAGCTATTGGGGACAGCTGGAATTGTGTTTCATGTCTTTCCAGGAGATCATCTTCCTGCGATCCCTTCCTCTAAAACATCTATCCAGGAATCGACCAGTAACAGGCTTACATAAGCCAACATCAACCACGGAAGTACAATTTGTCCTTTCAGACGACGATGGGAATGTCTCATCCAAATAACAGTCGAACAACATAGCAAGACAACTAACTTGATGAGCCAATACATAATTTTGTTGATTGACAGGTAGCATCCTCAGTATGTGTAGATTGACCTACAATTTAGAAAGGGTAGCAAAAACAAGGGCCATGAGCAGGACAAAATCAATAAAATATGTAAAACTTGTATGATGAAGAGATATTAGGTATTATTTTCCTCTTTTTTCTTTTGTACTTTATACTTTATTGGGAGAACCCCGGGGAGGGAGGGAGGGAAGGGAAGAGGGGAGAGGAAATGAGCCACAATGTTCTATCAAGAACTTACAAGTGATCTGTGGTTCTCAGAAGCTAAATTGTCGCTATGTATTACCGTCCCATCCCATAATTCACATTCCTTAGAGAATCCTATCCACACGAAGCTAATAATTTTACTCCAGTAACATCTTGAGTGATTAAGTACTCACCTCTGCTTCCATTGCACGGAGTTCATTATACCACTCTAATCCTAACTTGTCACGCTTTTCCCCAGAAGATATACAGCGAACACTCAATGCAAAGAGAGGAGGCCTCAGAGGATATTCCATACTGATCTTTATCTGTCAAATGATAAAAAGTCTAGATCAAATTGCCAATAGATAACTGAATTAAACTGTGTAGATTAAGGAGTATTCGTTTACCTTAGCTTCTAAATTCACATTGTTCTCATCTGCACTGATTTTTCTGCAAAGAACTAAACAAAATTCCTTGAGCCCATGATCCATCCATGATACAGAATTTCGCTCATGGTAATTGGATAACGTATTTTCATGTTCTAGTTCAGTCTGTGCTGGTTCATCTAGATCGCTTTCAGTATCCAGCAAGAAATCAGAACTGTCATCATACTTTTTGAAACTCTGTGACCTGATTTTATTGAGTGGAAGAACGATACTTTTAGAAATTAAGTTCAGCTGTGTGGAATGGTCAAGCTTGGACATGTTAGGAAGCAAAGTTGGAAGCTCCCCGTCTTCTGTAATACTCTCAGGTTCTGCTTTTGTGGCATCAGAACGTTCATTTACATCAGCATCCATTGGTTCCTGAACACGCTCCTCTTCATCGATGACAGCAGAAGATGAGGACTCTCTAGGTACAGGTGGAAGTCTTACTGGTGACCAGCTATCCAAATTGCACAAAGGAGTGTGAAAAGCCCAAGGAACACTTTTGCAGGACAAACGAGGCCAGTCAAGCTTTGCGAGAGATTCTAGCTGTTCCCTGTAAGCCAGTGAAGAATTCATGAAATTAGAACTCAAGTGTGCCCAACCAAATACGTAAAGCAAGATAAACAGAGATGCTCGAAAATAGAATGAAATTTTACTAAATTCAGGATATATCACAACAGGAAGGCAAACAAAGAAGCAATACAAAGATGCAAATGCAACAACATAACCAAAGCAATGCCTGATAGCAAACTTCAATTTAATCAAAACATATTCATTAATATCAAGAAAGGCCCTTCACATTCTAAAACTGCAAACATACTACAACAGTGACTCACAGAAGAGCCAATTGAGCTTTTCTTCTATTGCGGATCCTCTGCAGAACTGTCGATACTCGGTTCTGCTGGCGATATAGTGAAAGACCTGATATAACATTTTCATTCTTGGCTGCTCCACTGTCGTCAGTAAGAAGTAAGGGAGACACCTCAGGCAAGAAATCAATCCCCGCCAGGTGCTGAGCCCATTTGTAAGGACGTGAAGTTCTTTGAGTATTGAATGTTATAGCATCTTGAACAAAGAGTTTGGCAGACTGCACCGCCATTCAAATAGAAATAAATGGCATATAAATAATAAGTCAGAGAATAGATTATCGACTGCGGGAAGGAAAAAAAAATTATGCAATAACTGTGTAAAGGCACTACAACCTGCTGAGGAAGCTCAAGCCCCGTATCATTAGGGAATAAATTACATAATATATCGTTCTCTGGACCTTCATTACAACCTTCTATTCCAACACAGACAACGTTCAACTTCACCAAATACTCAAACCTTAGAGTAATAAGTTTGGTAGGTTTTGAATCAGAATCCTGATCTTCGTACACATGGATAATGACTTTGAGCGGGTGAACTTGAAATATTCCCCCTTGGTCAAGGCTCTCCTTTGCTTGAACCCTCCGTGGCCTTTTCCTCCGTCTCTGACCATCTTCTTCTTCATCAGGAGCATCGTCTTCCAATTTGGAACTCTCCACTGTAGTGGAATTGTCTGAATAATAAAAAACATCATAGTGAATCCTTAAGTTCCATTCTGGTATGTTGGAAATAACAGAAACCAATTTAACCTTTGTACAGATATTCCAAAGCTATGCCAGGCACACACGTAGAAATATTGTAAATTTTTAAACATCCATTCAATTAAGCCAGAGAAAAATGAACTAAAGACCATTAATAAAACTTTTACGGCAGTACTTTCGCACTAGTAATAAATTTATTTTACTGTATTTTTATCCCAATTTTAGTAATAAAACCAGTGACAATTTTCAAAATCTATAAATATCTCAAGCAAACAATACAGTTTTTAAAGCTGATTCATTAAAAAGATAATGTCCTTAGGTATAATCCAGAGTCAGTAGATACGCTATCAGCTGCAAGAGTACAGACAACACATATTCAAACAAGAATAATGGTAAAATTCATAAATCAACTACCAATTACCATTGTCCTTGTGAGCCTGTTGACGAGCAAAAGCTTGAGCATCTTTCAGGCTTCCTATAATCTCCAGATCAATGGGTTCTCCAAAGGCCTCCTTTTGAGCCAACAGCTGCGAGTAAATCACGTATAGGGCTGGAGGAAGTAACTCTGCAGAATGATGCTGCTTTAATTTCTTTGTATGATGAAGCCCGAGCTGGTTTTGTACAGGCAGGGAGGCCTTCTTAAGAGATTTGAGATGTGATGGGAGACTTGTCAGGAACTTCTTTCGGTTTGCAATAGTTTGCAAAAGAATTTTCTTTTGTTGTTCCAGCTTCTCATGAAGTTTGCAGAGTTCTTTACGCTGATACAAAATTGGAAATAATAATTATAAGCATGCCTACAACTATTTGCAAGAAAAATTCAAAGACACACGATTATTAAAGGAATAGCAATAGACAAATAAACCTTTGAAAGAATTGTTCAACACTATCCCTATGTTTAGGTGGGTGAAAATGGAGAGGAAGGCAACAGGATACAAATACCAATTTTCATTATTTGCTTCAGAAAACAAAAGTACACAATTTTACATGGGGGTCCCACGTATACAAACACTTATCCGCTAAATTGCAGTGAAATTAGGAGCAAGCATAATTGTTGTTTGCTTTTTTTGTTATAGTTTTTTAAAATTAAAGATCGATGTGCTTAACTGATACGGAAATCCCACCTAAGAAGGGTATGCATGTATATATATATATATATATATATATATATATATAGATGTGCATGCATTAGTCAGATCCTAGATCGATTTGGAAATCCCACCTACGATTTGGTTCATATCTTCGATTTGTCTTAACTTTGACCTTGCCTGATATAGTTGTAAGAAAAACAGTTCAGTTGATAGTTCAACAGATCTAAAAAAATATATTATATATTCGAGCAATTTTCTGGGTTTAAGGATTATTATGTATACATATGTTTGTTTGGTTTAAATTCTAATTAATAAGTGCATGGGTGTATAGTTTTCCGTCTGAGATAGTGTTCTCCTAATGAGGATTTTTTAAGGAAGTTCTATACCACTATTTTGGATTTCAGCATACGGTAGTAAAGAATCATAGTTAGAGTCGCTAACATCTGTATGATATTCAAAATTTTCCATGTTGGCTTCTTCCCCCATTGTGTTTAACTATAAGAGCATTAACTTCTAGACAAGGTTCTAGAGTTAGTCTGCAACCACGATTTCAATCACAAAATGGAAATTTGTGGAGTCTCTGTAACTGTAATTGAGGTCGTATTTGTCCACAATTTCCCACAATATGAAGGACCAAAAACAAAAACGAGTGCAATTAAAAACCTTGCTTCTAGCTTTTCAATGCAAAAACATTCAGGGCACAGGCACATTGCATAAACGTCTGCCGGAAGCCAATATAATAAAAATGAAAACATACAATAACGATATTGTACACTCCTTTCTGTTTCACTATCCCAATTTTCCCAATCCACCTAATTTCAAATTGTCAAGTAGACTCGTTAAGTAGGAATTTTATCGCAAAGTAACCTGGAATAACTCGAAATTGAGCCTCCGGAGCATGAGATTGTGCGCAGCGTCGTTCGACAAAACGGAGTCCTTGATATCTTGTGGAGCGTCACGGAAAAACTCCTCCTCAGGAACAAGGTCAATGTCAGGATATTTCGATTTGAAGTCTTTGCAGGCCTTTATCGCCTTAACGTAGTGGTTTTTCTCGTACATGAGGTTGTGAAGCTGCAGCGTAGTGAAATCCACCGGCGCCTTAGCACGCTCCGTTTCGGTTTTGACGCGGTCTTCCTCAAGCAAGATAGAGCGATTTGCCTGAAAGCAAAAGAAAGAGAGTTATAAAGCCTAAATCAGAGAATGAGAATGAAAGAGAAGTGCAGAGTAGAGTACCTGGCGAAGAGTGATGAAGTGTAAGAACATCTGAGTAACGAGATCCCGAAGATGTTGTTTAGGTTTTCCGTCCTTTTTAATGGAGAGTATGTCGGCGACGATGTTCTCTACGGAAGCCTTGCTGTTGCGCAACATTTCGTAGGGCGATTCCTCCGACTTGTGAGGCTCTGAAGAATGTTCCTCTTCCTCCACGCCACCTATCGATCCCTCTTCTATCTCACCGTCTTCCATTGATTCTCTTCTCTTTTTTGTCACAACCTTGACCTAAACCCCTTTTTTCCGCTTTTCGCTTTCGATACAATGTCAGAGACAACTCTGTTACTTTCTCTCCAATTACTTCCTTCCTGCACTAAATTCCGACGGCTACGACGGAAAACAATCAAACTGCAACGACGGTTACGACGGAAGACAGTCAAACTGCAACCATTGCTGCTTAATCAGTGTTCATTGCTCGACGGAGGGGTTTAGTTCGATTACATTTTAAAAAAATATTTAAATGATTAAAGAAAACCTTTTTTTTCAGAGTGATTTAATTTTCATTTATTTAACGAAATAATGGCTTGCCTAATTCATATTTTTTAAATGTTTTTTCTTTAAAATTGTTAATAATCAGGTTTAATTATTCTTATAATTCTTATTTTTGTACAAAATTATTAAATGGATCCTTTTAATATTTTTAAGTTTTAAAATAAATTAAGAAATTTTCATCAAAATTAAAATTATTAATAAAATTGATTTGTTTTATTAATGTAATTATATAATCATAACGTTAATTTTAATAAAAAAATCATTGATTCTTCTAAAAAAAATTAAATTACAAAAAGTGATTAAACATGTTAATTACTGTGTGTGTTGAGACATGTTTTTCCTTTGTGTACATTATTTCAAATGTTTTAAAAATATTATCAAATGTTATTTAAGACATTTACTTCGGTATGCATCATTGCATTTTCAACTTACACACCACACCAAAGATACATTAGAATTTCCAAATTTCTGAAATTATATAATAATAGATCCAATCCTATCTAACCATTGTAGACCCAAAATCGTACTCTTAACTCTTCTATCTTTTATTGTTCGTTTCTTAACAGTAATAATAATATATTATATAATTAACAAAAAAATTATTTTTTGTTGATTTTTTAGTATAAAGTTTTATTCTTACTAATATAATCTCTTTGATTTATTTTATTATTTATATATAATAAATAATAATTACACATGTTCACGAGAAGGACGTGTTTGAGTCAACATGTCGTAGAAATTGAGTTCATGAATAAACTTTGTTGATAATCTTTAAGTACTTTAATAGTGAGCAGATACACACATAATTTTTTTTAATTAAAGTGAAGATTATCAATTAAAAATGTTGGATAGTTTTTAAAATACTTGCAAGAAAGAAAAAAATTATTTAGGTCATGTTGTAATCAGAATTCCCAAGTTGAAGTATATTTTAGAAGCTTACTTAAGGAGAAAAAAAAAAAGGCTATCACATCCTTTTAGTTGTAACCTTAATCGTGAGTAATCAAAATGTTTCTTACTCACCACCATAGAGGCAGAATTTGGGCTATGAATTTTTTTTATTTTTTTCTGGTCCACGATTTGGAATCCAAAAGCAATCATGTGTTGCTCCCTCGCGGCCTTTATTGTAAATCACCACTGGGAGCTTCTCCCTGCACCTCCAATAGTTCTTCTGTACCTCCAAAAATGACTGTTATATCCTTATTTACTATGGGTGAAAGAGTGGGTGAAAGTGGGTGGGACGCACGCAGTAAATGAAATTTACTGCGTCGCCAACGTTCTGCACCCCCAAAACCTTATTTCTTCTACTCTTCGTTTGTTCTCCATCCCAGTATCGGTTTGAGAGTTTTAACTTTTTACGAAACGGATTACAGAATCCGTGTCACATGGTTATGAAACGGATTCTGTAATCCGTTTCGTAAAAAATTTTGCAATTTTTTTTGAAACGGAATCTGTATTCCGTTTCCCATACATTTTGCTTTTCTCATTCATTACAAAATTACACCTCACCCTATTACTTTTAAACCTTACTTCTGTGTCCTAACCATATCTATAATAAAATAAAATAAAAATTAATAAATA
>Ga0209589_1005925_pt1 | contig 20513 bp, 12 predicted proteins | sample CowpeawhiteBW_FD_187525 | JGI IMG/M metagenome (GOLD analysis project Ga0209589, IMG submission 187525) | Root nodule microbial communities of legume samples collected from California USA - Cow pea white BW (SPAdes) (version 2) | ecosystem: Host-associated > Plants > Roots > Nodule | place: USA... | reverse complement strand
GTTTTTTTTTTTTACCATATGACCTCTGCGTTGGATCATAATGTGTATTTTTAGCACGGGCTTTCTTTCTGCACCTCCAAATCTTAGTGTTGATGACGGAAATATCCCCGTCAGTAAAGTAGTTCACAGTAATTAATATAATTAATATAATTACTGAAGTAGTTTGGCAGTTAGTTGGGGGTTTCATGTTTTTAAGTGAACCTGCACCCCTAATCCAGTTGTTCAACATCACCAATCACACTTATTTTACAACTCCGTTTGCTTTTTGTTTTGTAAGGACCTTCCAAGTACTGCTCCCAAATTGTTCAACTTTTTGCTCACTCTCTCTGCATTCAACTTCTTTTGCTCTTTGCAAACTTCATATTTCATGCTTCATTCCAGGTAACAAGTTATGCTTTGTTGTACTTTTTATTTTTTATTATCATGCTGTTTTGTTGTGTTATGTTCATATATTGTTGTTTTAATTATATGGTCATGGTTTTATCGGCTCTTCCATTGCATTCGAAAAACGAAAAATGTAGTTATCAGATTTCAATACTCGGAAACAGACAAACCGGATTTTAACATCTCCGCAAAATAATCTTACTAAATATCATTTTATTTTCTTCTGTAATGAGAGTTTTATCTTTCTATAGTATTTAGAATGTTTTCTCACTAAATTTATGTTATTTGGCTTTTCTTTATGTTTAGATAATTTTTTTATTTATTTTTATATTATCATATTATATATATATATATATATATATATATATATATATAATAATTATAAAAAATAATTTTGTATCGTATTTTTTTTTTTTTTTTAAATTGTCTTAATACAATCAAAGCCAAATTTTAATTAGGTAGAGTGATCTGTATTAAGATTAATTTTTTTCTTTTTCTATTTTGAATGGTTTGATAAGAGGAAATGTTGTCATTACAATGTTTAATCTTTTGTTTGGCCTGATTTGAGATTCTAGAAGCGTCAAATAAAAAAACAATTCTAATAATAGGGTTGACTCAATTTCAAGTAAAGAGGGTTTAAGATTGTTAAATATGTGTAAAGTCTGTAATATTTTAATTTATGTATGTAAAGGTGAAAATATACATGATAACTTCTTGTATGAATTTTGGAAAAATATGCTAATTATACGTGAGGTATTATTTTCAAGCATGGTAATGGTATTATTTTTTTGTGTAAAGGAACCTTTGGAACTTGTTTTGGTATTGTAAAATAATGAAAATTCTTGTACTGGTTGAGAATAATCGCTTTGAATTTGAATGTTTGGAAGGGAACATGGTGATGCTCTCTTAGGGCGACATAAACTCATTCAAGGTTGATTACTGTTGTTTGTTGGGATGTATTAGATTAAATATGGATTACGACAAGATTTAATTGAGTAATTATATATATAAGGTGACATATGCAATGGAAATATGACATGCATATTAATATATATAATGACAAGAATTAAATGAGATCATTATTATATATATTGTTTAATTATATATTTATTTTATGATAAATTTTAAAATTTTAATTGAGTCCTTATTAAATCTTTGAAGTTTGTTGAGTCTTTAAAATTTTAAAATATTTTAATTGAATATCTATAGTTAGATTTTACCGTTAAATATGACAGGACATCATTGTCATGTTTAAATGTAATCATATAATATTTCGTACATAAATTCTTAAAAGATTTACTGAATTTAATAAAAGATATTATTAAAGAAAATTAAAATGATGAAATTAAAAGACAAAAAAACATAAAATTATAATTATAAAATACAAAATTAGATAATAATAAAATTATTAATATATTAAATATAAAAATATAATTTTATAATTATGAAGTTATGAAATTGTAAATTTAAAAAATAATAAAATTACGAAATTTTAAGGTTAAAAATTATAAAATTTAGAAATTGTGAGATTATAAAATTACGAAATTATAAAATATAAAAATATGAATCATAAAAATAGATAATTAAAAAATTATGAAATTAAAATTATAAAATTCTATTTTTTTATTTTGTATTTAATAATTTTTTGATTTAATTACAATATAATTTTATAACTTCATATTTTGTAATACTATATAATTTTTATCTTTTAATTTTATATTTTTTAATTTTTTAATTTGATAATTTTAATTTCTTTTAAGAATAATTTTTTTAAATAAAGTAAATCTTTGATGGAGAAATTTAAGTATTTTGTAATAGAATAATATATAACAATGTTTAAGTAAAATGAGAATATAAGTAAGATGTCACATTATACAACTAACAATACAGTATAATTATAAAGAATTAATTAAAAAAAATTATAAAGTTTTGAGGACGATATACCTCAACATATTAATAAAGACTAAATTAAAAATTTTCAAATTTATCCCTTACTCAAACCATCAAACCATAATTAAGTTTGTATATATTTATAATATTTTTTCAAATTGTGTACATGTGTTATATGCATTATGTGACATTGTTTTAATTTGAATTAGTTCACCCTTATTCCTTATTCGTGACTTTTATTAATTTATACGAGGATTATATGTAAGTGTTGTTGATAACTAACTATAATCATGATAGTATATACAATAGTGACAATAAATATTATAAAGACAAATTTATTTATATATAATTGTTTTTAGTATTTATAATGTTTTATAGAGAAATGGGAACTTAAAAATTATACCCATGCTGATATTGGTAATTATAATTATGTAAGTATACACTATTAATGTTATAAGATGATAGGATTAATACTTGGTAAAATATGGTGAATTTGAAGAACTGTATTGCATATAAGTATGATATTTTTATATGTTTGTTGTGTTTGACGCGTATCTATAAATTTGAATAATTAATGTTAAAGACTAATAACAACAGTAATAATAAAATTTTTGGTAGTTAATAATAAATAATTAATGTTAAATTTGACTGCTAGTTTATAATTTTTTTATAGTAAATATTGTTTTTTATATTTGATATTTGCAAGAAAATAATTAAATAATTTATACTATGAATAAAAAATTATAATCAGTAAGTTAATCATAATTTAAATTGAATTGATTAGTTATTAATGTTTTAATTTCCTACTTTTATTGATTTTAAATTAGTTTTTAATTTTAATTAAGGATTAATTTAAATATTAATTTATTGGTACAGGATGCTAGAAGTTAATTTAAACCCTAATTATAATTCATAAAATAATTATAATTTTGTTTTACTGGTAACTATTTTATTTATTATTAGTCAATGACTACTTATTTTTTATTTATAAAATTAGTTGAACACATGAATATGTTATTATTATTATTATTATTATTATTATTATTATTATTATTATTTGATTAAAAATTCATTAAGTTTTGAAAACCAACGTAATTAATATATATATATATATATATATATATATATATATATATATATATATATATATATATTAATTTTGATAAATTAGTTACGATGTATTTTAATTATTTACCTTTTTTTCATTTTTACGTTACAATGTTGAATAATTAAATATTAAATGAAAAGTAAGAATACAACTGGCTAAGAAGTATTGTCTTAAATTTAAATCATGATAAATAAATGGAAATAATAATTTTAGAAAATTTGTAATTCACAAACTAATCGTAATCTTTTATTTTTATTACGACTATTTTATATATCAATAATTTTTTACTTTTTTTAATCTCTAAAATTGCTTGCACTCATTAATATATTATTATTATTATTTGATTAAAAATTCATTAAGTTTTTTCTTTTTGAAAACCAACGTAATATATATTTTTTAATTTTAACAAAATAGTTATGTTTTTTTTATTTTTTTATATTTTAACTTTCTTAATTTTTATGTTATGTTGAATAATTAAATATTAAATGAAAAGTAAGAATACAACTGACTAAGAAGTATTGTCTTAAATTTAGAAAATGATAAGTAAATGTAAATATTTTTTTTTCAAAAGACTAAACCGTTAAAAGAAGCAAAAAGATAAAAATAAAATAGTGTCGTCTAATTAACTGTTAAAAGAAGCAAAAAGACAAAAATAAAATAGTTTTGTCTAATTAACTGTTAAGAACTACTTAATTATTCATTAACGTGAAATGTTTTTTTATATAAGAAATAAGATGGTTATGGATAATTTAAGTATTTAATAAATATTTTATATTTATCTATAAGTTATATAATAAATATTATTAATGTAATTAAGTTAATTCTTCATCGATATCAATTTTGACCTAGTTAACTGTTGTTGATATTATTATTTTAAAAGTATAATTTGAAATAATACTTGTACACAAATTAATTTTTATTTGTTTTTCAATATTTCAAAATCATAAACAAATTGTTTTCTATAATATATAAAAATCATAATATAAAATTTACAAGGATATAAATTTTACAAAATAATTAAGACAGAAACAAAAATTATTAAAATATAGTGAAATCAAAAGAAAAGAGAGATAAAAAGCTAATTGGTTGAAAAGAAACTAAATTAAAACAAATAAACGCGCACATTTTAGATATGATTTAAATAAGAACAATGATATTTTGACAAATTCTTTTCAGAGATTATATATTTTAAGTAATTTTAAAATATTAAAAATAAAAAAATAAAAAAATAAAAATTCATTTAGAAAACGATAAATTATAAAAATAAATTATCAAAATTTAGTAGTTAAAAAATTATTTTTCTTTAAAAAATGTTTAAATGCTTATAATTATTTTAATATTATAAATAATAAATTATCTATTTGATTATTTTATTTTTATATATAATAAATAAGTTTACATAAAACAAAAAAATAACGCGTATATTTATAGAAAGACATAATATAAAATGCATAGAGACATTTGATCAGGTCCATATTTGAGCAGTGGTAATTTAAGTCAGAATTCTGCTTATAGTGTTTCCTTATCCATTCTTCCTTCTTATTCTTATAAGAAAAAGAAGATAATCTCACTCACTAATACGGTGGCCAGAGAGAAAGAAAGGAAATGGAGTCACAAGAAAATTACGTACACAACTTCAAACATGACGACGATGGACGCATAAAACGAACAGGTAATGCTATCTATCTCAAAAATATTTATTTTTATTTCATCAATTATTCATGTCATCTTATTTTTGTAATAATTGTGTTGGGCGTGAAGGAACATGGATGACTGCATCTGCACACATCGTGACGGCTGTTATTGGGTCTGGGGTGCTGTCGCTAGCGTGGGCCGTTGCTCAATTGGGCTGGATTGCTGGGCCTGTGATTCTGATGCTGTTCTCTTTCATCACTCTCTACACTTCTTTTCTGCTCTGCAATTGTTACAGGTACCCTGACTCTGTTCATGGAACCAGAAACGTCACCTACATGGACATGGTCAAAACTATTCTAGGTAATTTTTCAACTCTTTTTCTTCTGATTTTTGGAGACCAAATTCAATTATTTATTTATTTATTATTATTATTTTTTACTTCACGCGTTTTCATTATTTCTAACTGTAAAAGAACCGTTTCACTTTTAAAAAATAACACTGAATGAAATATTAGACCATAAAATTTAGGAAATTATAGTGGCTGAGCTGTAAAATGTGTAAGTAGGTATTATTTTAATGATGTTATCGTTGACATTTTTAGAATAAAAGACAGACAGAGGTTATTAATGAATTCATTATTATTTTTAAACGTCAAGTATTGTTCCTCTACACGACTCTGATAAAAATAAATGTTTTTGAAGTGAAATGGCTTGTTCTAGAAAAGAGATTATGATTTCAAACTGTTCCTAAGATAAAATTTAATTCAATTAAATTTCATGCATACAGACTTTATATTTGCCGACAGACAGACATGCTACTGTGTGTATGTTCTTACTTTTTATGTTATCGGATAAAAAAAAATTAATATATATATTAATTTTAATTATTTTATATATATATATATATATATATATATATATATTATTACCTGTATGTTTGACTATATATTTTATAATTTGAATGAAAACTGTATTAAATGAGTAATATAAATTATATATCTAAGTGAAGAAAAAGTTTAACTATATTGTTGAATAGTAGAGATATCTCCAGTTATTTTTTAGTCAGTATACTTATAGTTTATATTCATCATTATTTTTTCCTTACGGTTAAGTATACTAGATAATTATGAGGTTCAATGAGATCTAAAATATTATAATTTAAAAATATAACCAAAGATAAAAGAGTAATAAAAGAATATGCGTTCTAAATGAAGTATTTTATTATATATCAGTGGAGTGTAGTAATTATTTTTATGATAATAAAAAATAATAATAAAATTATAACTGCAAATATATTTTATTTATTTTATAGATATTTTTTGCTGTTACAGACATTTATTTTTTATTTTATTTTTTTAAAATTTAAAAACTAATTAAATAAAAAAATGATTAAATTTAAAATATTAATTATTTAAAAGATAAAATCGGTAAAAAAATATTTTAATCTAGACAAATGTTTCTCAAATGAAAATTCAAAATAAAATATGAATACCTATACTTACATGTAAAGAAGATTTTCTCTTTTATATTCACATCTCTTAATTGCAATTTACCCTATATAATATAATTATTTGTTAATTTTTTTAAAATTAACAATCACTTTTACATGTCTTTTATAAAACTATCTATCTTTTTTTTTCTTTTTTATCCATCAATAGTTATTTCTTATTATTTTCTCCTTTCATCTCACTTTATTTTCAATAAATATAAATTTATTTTGTATATTAACTTAATAACATTACAATATTATTATCTATTAATATAATATTATGTATATTTACAAAATGTGTAAACACAAACATGATAATGCTTGTGTTTACATTAATAATAATAATAATAATAATAATAATAATAATAATATAAATTATTACAATAAAACTAGGTAAAAGCTACTCTGAATTGTAAATTGGTCGATGATATGTTGACACTAATAAAAAGTCTTATTTATAATCTAAAATATTAATATTTTAACACTTTTTAAATTTAAAATACTAATAAATAATTATTAAAATGATTTGTAAAATAATATTTACGTATGTGACAATTTTTACTATTCAACAATATAGTAAAATCATTGCATGGATAGATTTATTCATAGGTATTTATAAAAAAAAACAAATTAATTAAATTTTGTAATAAGCTTGTTATTTTTATCAAGGAAAAAATTTTGATCTTTCAAAATATTTATGTAAGTATTTATCTATATGAATTCAAACAAATCAATATTGGATGACAGAATAACAGCGCAATTACTTATATTCATTGACAGAGTAATTTAGCACAATATTTTGTGAAGTATTGAGCATTAAAAATGATTTTGAAAGTTAGAAATAGTGTTCTTTTGATTAAATAATGTTGTTCTTGTTTTGGTCCAGGAGGAAGGCAATACCGTTTATGTGGACTAGCTCAGTTAGCAAATCTTATTGGATCATGCATTGGATACACCATCACTGCATCCATTAGCATGGTGTAAGTGACACTATTTCATATTAGATTTTCCAAAACAAGTTGAAATTCAAGAGTTAATTTGATTTATCACTGACTTGAGACATGTTGCAATAGAATTTTTTTTCTTTTTCTTAAATGTCTCAAATTCAACTTGATTCACATAATTGCGGAGCAGGGCCATCGGAAGATCGAATTGCTTTCACAAGTATGGGCACAAAGCTGAGTGCCACATATCAAATTACGCATATATGTCCATCTTTGGAGTGGCAGAGATTTTCATAAGCCAAATCCCTGATTTCCAGAATCTTTCAGGCCTCTCCTTCATTGCTGCCGTTATGTCTTTTGGTTATTCTTCCATAGGCATTGCTCTCTCCATAGCAAAAATTGCAGGTTCTCCGTTGCATTTAATCAACACATTTTACTATCTGCATAACCATGAATGAATAACCTGAAACTAATACACGTCGGAATGTTCCAAAGGTGGAAGCCATGTGAAGACAAGTCTTACAGGGGTGGAGGTTGGAAAAGACGTGACAGACATGAAGAAGATATGGAGTACTTTCCAAGCAATTGGAAACATTGCTTTTGCATATTGCTTCAGTCAAGTAATGGTTGAGATACAGGCAAGCTACCACCTTAGCCAAAATTGGTGCTTTATTTCAGTTTATTTACACGGTTCTTTCCATATAAAACTTGACTTCAACAGGACACATTAAAATCAAGTCCACCAGAAAATGGAGCCATGAAGAAGGCAACAGTGACTGGAATCTCCATCACCACATTCTTTTACATGTTATGTGGTCTTCTAGGCTATCAAGCATTCGGCAACAAGGCACCTGGAAACTTCTTAACAGGATTTGGTTTTTATGAACCATATTGGCTCGTTGACCTCGGTAATGTCTTCATAGTTGTTCATTTAGTGGGCGCCTACCAGGTAATTCTTTCATCACCAAGTTAACATGTGTTCAGCAATGTATTAATCAAATCACCTGAAGTAAATTTTAGTTTAATTTCTATGAAATCACTTTCTATAACCTTGATTGTTAAATTATGAATTTTCACTTTGTGTGCACAAACAGGTATTTGCCCAACCTGTTTTTCTACTTGTGGAAAGTTGGTGTGCAGGGCGTTGGCCTGAAAGCAGAATCATGGCAAAAGAATACGGTGTGAAGATTCCATCGGTTGGAACATACAAAGTGAATGCATTCAGGTTGATATGGAGGACAGTGTATGTGATATTGACAGCAGTGATTGCTATGATACTGCCATTCTTCAATAGCATTGTGGGGTTGCTTGGATCTATTTCCTTCTGGCCATTGGCTGTCTACTTTCCAACACACATGTACCTGGTTCAGGCTAAAGTGCCCAAGTTCTCTACAGTCTGGATTGGGGTCAAAATGCTAAATGGCTTCTGCTTGATTGTCAGTCTTGTTGCAGCAGTTGGCTCAATCGAAGGAATCGTTTCAGACCTTAAAACCTATAAGCCCTTCGAATAAATCCTACGCGTGGTTTATCTCTTGGGATCAACCATTGTTTGTAGCAATGTCTTTGGTCATTATTTATCAGTTTGTTTTGGATCATTTTCTTTGTTCGAATAATACATACACTATTGTATTTACATAAATGCTTACGTAACAACTGCTACATGATTTCCCATACTTTATCAAACCAACATTTCAGCATTCGATGATTCCTTCTTTCTCTTATTCATGTTCAAGAAAGTGCATGTTTTGTGGGCTTTCATTTCATCATAATATCGTCTCGAGGTGAGGAATTTTACTTATTAACAGAAAAATAAAGAATTATAAGCAATGTTTCTTCTGATAGAGATTTTATTTAGTTTTGAATTATACATAGGATCTATGAAAAGTGGAAAAGCAGATGTAAAGAATTGAGTCAATGATGAAAGGAAAATAGATAACAGGAAGTTGATCCTGGATGATATTTTACAATGGAACTAAATCAACAGAGGCTTAAGTAAACAGAAATTTGATATATGCAACTAGATTCCTAAGAGCTAAGTATGTGTAGTCTTTGCCTTTAGTTTAGACGAGGTGCTATCTGTGATATCCTTTCATCTTCTAGGAGTGCGTAAGGGTCCACATATTGTGGAGGTGATGTGGCCATCTTGCTTGCATCATGGACAAATGTTGGTCCAAAATACTGCAACAGTAAACTAAGGATCAGTTTCAAAGCCATCTCAAAAACATCACTCCTATTTATCCACAACAAAGTGATGCCTGAAGTGTAAGAAGAACATGCCAAAAAGAACACATATTTCCATTCAGTTTCATTTCTCGACAGGAAAAATCATTTCAAAGCTAAGAAATCATGTTGTATTGAGCTTTGTTGCCTCATATCAAATATAAAACCACAGGATAGATTAGAAAGATAAAATGTGTCGAACATCACAAGCTTCAGATTATGAAATGAAGTGGCCGCTCCCAATAATTAAATGTACAAAAACAGTTGTACTCACAGGTTGGGGTCTTGTCAGTTAACCAGACAAAATTCATAGATATGATAGTTACATCATGGCTGTTTCTACTATGAATTATAAATATTTACATTGAAGAAGTACATAGCTTACAGTTATAGCTGCTAAATTGACATAGTTTGTCAATATACTAGGCTATGTTCTTTTGTCCGTGAATCGTTATTTGCTTCAATTACAAACAAGATAATAAATGAAAGAAAAATCATGTTGTCATTGTACAGATAAGATGGCCATGATACTGATATACATACAATATGATGAAGTGATATATAAAAAATATGCACTCATCACATCAGTTGTCAGGCCAAGTACTTACGAAGTAAAGAGCAGAAAAAGTAGCAACAATTATGAGGATCAACGGTCCAAATCCCAAGAAGAATGTTCCTCCAATTGTCAAGAGAAGTTTAGCCCGAGGTATTAAGCCCTGGATAATTAATTACACAAGTGATTTCACCTCAAAAATGAAATTCAATTAGATCTAAGCATGAAAGTTCATATTTGTATGTTTAGAATAGTTGTACCTAATACATATCTTATTACAAAAACGTATAATATTCTGAATCATAACATAAGCTCTGGCAAACATTCCATCAGTCCTATGCAATCATTGAAATTCATAGTAAGAAGTATGGAAGCTGTATTTCTACATGAAGATTCAGAAATGAAAAACTAAAATTTAATAGCTTATTATTTTCTTAAGTCTTAAAATAATTAATTTACTAGAGAGAAGCTAAAGCACATACTTATAAGCTATTTATGACAACATACGAAATAATGTTAGAATTTAGCTATGAAATCTTACATCTCTGAAATTAAGAGAGTTATTTATTGCAAAATCGATAAGATTCAATCTTATTTTGAAAATTATTTAAAATTCCCACTAATTCTATGCACTCTGCAGAAGCCATTTGAACTTTAAGTTCCAAACATGTGATGTCTCAAAAGGCAATATGTTCAAAATTTAACAGACAGATCATGTTTGTTGATTGAAGTAACAAAGCCAAAAGTTTATAGCAGCAACAGCTGCTAGCAAAAAAGGGCTACTGATGTCACTCATTATTGGACCTACTATTTATATAATTTTTCATCCATAGAAGATTAAAAAGTATAGAATGTTTTGGGAATAAGGTTGAAACCAGTCTTGTAAGTTGACATTCATCAATTCGTAGCTGAATTTCAGTACTTGTTGAAATGTTCATCCTTCCTGTCTTTTCTTTGTCCTCCCTCCCCATTTCCACTTTCTTGCTTCTCATTAATATAAAAATGTTAATTAGTATTTTTTGTTCAACACCAGATAACAAAGACAAACTACTGACAACAAAACCATTCAAACAACATAGCTGATTGTTTATAAATTGTTTAAGGAAAAGGAAAGTTGACAATGAATCAACCTCAAGACCTTCACTGTTCAGGGCCATAGATCGTTCTCTCTGATTTTCTAGACTCCTCTCAACGTTGGTTGAGACAGATTTTCTTTTGGGGATACCTCTATCTTCCTCATTCACGAACACCTCTTCATCAAGCTCATAGTTGCTTTGTTTGTAATCATCAAGCAATGATGTAGGGGTCATACCTCTCCTCTTCAATTCCTTCATAAATAATGACTCCGGAGGCTCTTCACCTGAAAACACAACAGAAGCAGTATGATGACACAAAAAGGTAAGGTTAGTCACTTTGATTATAATCCGAACCCCTTCATTACAAAACCTACTTTTCTGGCCAAAACATAATAACATACAGTTTTTCTTGCTAACCAACAGATAAAAGGCCACACAAACATGCTGAAAGCACAAGAATTCATCCTACATCAGATGAAGACAGGCATAAAAGGGAAAAAAGATCTAAATTTTATTTTAGTAATCCGCCGAGAAAAAGAGAGTGGAAAGTCATCAAACAAACAGAGCTAAGAAACTTTAATAAACTTCTGTATTATTTCAAATTAACAGCAACTCTTCTTTCTTACTAAAACTAGAATTACAACAATTTCGAAGAACAATCAATAAATGAGACATGAAAAAAAAAAAATCAAACTTGCCATTGTTTTGGCTGTTGGACTCTTGAGAACTACAGCAGACCCTGAAAGCGGAAGACTTAGAAGAGGTGAAAGTATGCAGCTTTGCGATCCTTTTGTGGAAATAGCATGGTAGGTGATTGTTCCACGTAGAATTTCTGGGAAAATTATATTGGGAAAGGGAAAGTTGAGAGAGGGTAGGTCTCAGAGAAGCCATAACTACGGCACCAAATTTGAAGAGACAGACAAACCCAAATGAACGAAAGGGGTTTGTTTTGTTTGGTGGCAGAGAGACGTGAAAAGGCTTCTTCTAGAGGAAGTAAGAAGTAGAGTGGAGCTTGCACCGGCAAGCGCAGTTTAGAGTGATAGAACTGAGGATGGCTAATGTGAGCGGAGGGGTGGGTCTGCGTTTGTGGTTAGAAAGAGGTAACCAGTCGTAGATTTGCGGTCAGAGGCTGCTGACAACATGGACAAAATAATCATGATTTTTATTTCGCGAATACATTTCCTTCACTATTTATTTTATTTTTTATTCTCATCAACTCCAATCAATTTGTTCCTTCCACGAAAATATGGCAAACTTTTTTGGTTGGCTTGTGAATCCAGTTGTTAACGTAGTTTGTCTTTTTTCGGTAAATTTAGAAACGTATTTATCAACTTTATCAACAATAGTAAAATAATATACAAAACAAGAATTCAGATACACATGTATACCTACTACTATTAATATACTTTAATCCAATACAAATCTTCGTTACGAATGAATTCTTTTAAATATAAAAATCAATTTTAAAATAAATTTAAATTCAAAGAGATAAAAAAAAATAAAGTATACAAATAAAGATAAAATAATGATTTGAAATGATGGAATGACTTTTGTTTATCAATTTAGGATAATACTTGACAGACCCTTTAATTAAGAATCACTCTCTGAATTACTTATTCTAATATATTAAAACATTAAAACATAAGAGTAAAGTTCATTTTTTTTTCGAAGAATATCATTTATATTTAATTTCAATGAAAATTATTTTGAATTTAATACAATACATCAAATTAAAAGGTATCTTTTTTCTAAAAAATAAACTTTAATGTTATTATAACCTCGGTTAATTCTAAAAATAAATAGTGTACATACCAACAGTATAGTTTTTTTTTTCTTTCATTTAATCTCAAATCGTGCCTATGTATAACATTTTGCTCATTTTTTCATTTTATTTTGGTAGCATAGAAGTTTTGGAATGGATGAGACATTTCGATATAGGAAAACTTTACTAAACTTTATAGTAAATAATGAATAACTTAAAAATTATATAAGAATAAATTTTAATTGATTAAGATATTCGAATAGAAATTAAATTCTAATTTAGGTTCTCAATAAACTACTTATAACCATAATAGAGGGAATGCCACTTTTTGAACTTCACTTCGATACTCTTATGTTTTAAATTATCCACTACCTAACTGTGTAACTACCATTTACCTACCTACTACTACTTTTTTCAACTCTAATAACATGGGAGAGACAATTGGGGAGATCCCTTTCGTAAGAATATCATGGAAAGAAGCTTGCCAATGTAGTACTCTGTAAGTTCATAACAATCAAACAAAGTTGATCAATCAAATATAATTGCGATATATTAGTACAATTTTCTCAGTTAATTATAACGGGCAATTCACGAAGTGTAATTCACAAGCACATTTTGAAACAGGTTTCACAACAAGCTAGAGAGTTCTACACATGAGAATATATGAAAACTTTGTTGTTATACATAAGGACAAGAAACCAATAATACAATACTATCGAGGCCTAGAAAATAAATGGGAGACGTGTCCCTCAATATTTTGCAACCTTGCGTTTTAGGGAATAGTCTTCACCTGAATTGATTGGAGAGCCATAGGAGAGGAACGTGTGTGAGCAATATCCGATACCACTAGAACAACATCTCCTTGTCTGATCAATCCTTTGGATTCCATAAGTTGGACTGACTTTGAGATGTTAGATTCGGCATCATCTGATAAATCAAGCAGAAGGGGCACAACCCCCCATTGCAGATTCAGAGCCATGCGGGTACTTTCATCGTCGGTGAAGGCAAAGATGGGAGGATTTGGGCGGTTGCGTGATAGAAGTGATGCCATGTGTCCATGCTTTGTGTACACAAAGATGGCATCCACACCAAGGTTGTTGGCTGCAGAACAAATGGGTAATTTTTTATTTTTTATTATGATTATTAGACTCTAACCATTACTGCGCAGAATTCATAATAGAATCAAGAGGCAAGAATAATATGAAGTACCCATTTCAACAGCACAATTGCATATTTGCTCAGTGATGCATTCTGGCAATTCTGCTCCAAGTTGGTGGTGATTGAGAAGATTCTGCCTGTTCTCCTCCCGATTCCATGATTCCATTCTACTGCTAGTCATATCCAAGACTGCCAAAGCTTTACGCCCATATGACCCAATAGCTGATTCACCAGACAACATCAAAGCATCAGCATACTGTCGAACTGCTTCAGAAACATCTGCTACCTATTAAATAAAAGCAAATATTTGTGAGGTAAGAACAAAAATCCAATAGCGAACTGGAAACATATCATCATAGAATGGAATTCTTTCCTAGTTTCCTAGTTGCATGTCTTCTCAACCTAAGATCTTGTCCATTCAACCAAGTCCATAATAATCATCCTGGAAAAAAATTGATTTTACCTCAGCACGTGTTGGGGTTGGATACTCGACCATTGACTCTAGAAGCTGAGAAGCTACAATCACTGGCTTGTTTAGTTGTCTGCATACGTAAATTATATCCTCTTGGACTGTAGGAATCTGTTCAAGTGGTATTTCGACCCCAAGATCACCCCGAGCCACCATGATTCCATCAGAAGCTCGCACTATTTCCTCAAGTTTATGAAGAGATTCTAAGCTTTCTATCTTCGACAAAACTTTAATGGATCTGAAACAGTTATAAATAACTTAGCTAAAATAACTTTGAAATAAATCCATGGAAGAAAATAATGTTGTAGCTTAAACAGGCGGATTTGGTTAATTATCGAATAACTATGCTGTTACCAACAGTATTATCAGACAGACAGCAATGGCAGAGGAAGCTGAACACTAAATTTAATAGCTCAGACTATGCATTTTTCAACCACAATAGCTGCAATTTAACCTAGGAAATAGAACTGAATACACCCTCTTGAAGACAAAAATATGACACCATTAGGTAAAAATGATCGGGGGTTGCATGGCTATCTCCATCATAATGCAGTGCAAGTGCCAGACACGAGTGTTCTTATAGGACGTCAAAGGGAAAACGGGGAAAATAAAATAGACATAGTGACACTGCAGTAGAATGCTTGTGATACTTCGTATATTCCTAGCCACTGGCACGTCATTTTATATTACAAAATAATATCAACATCCTTTTAGAGGAATTAACGGTTACCCTATATTGCTAAAACCATATAACTCTTCCTTTTTGAACTTGTGCTTACTTACTTGGTTGACTTCGTGGAGAGATAGTTCTTTAGATCCTTAACAGAATCAGCGTGATTGACAAAGGATAAGGCAAAAAAGTCAACACCCTCAGCTATACCGAAGTCAATGTCAGCCCAATCCTGTGGATGTAAACAATTCAAACTTAGGAGAGAAAAAAACATAAAAGGGAAAGATTTTCAATTCATAATTAAAATTATTCAAAGAAAAATACCAAAAATAAATAAATAAAAGAGGTTCTTAAAGACAAAGTCATTATTAGTTTCTAGTAAAGTATGAATACGATTTGTTCAGTTCAGAAAAAGGTAGTTTAAACTTCTTTAAATAGTTATACTGACATTGTAAAACAGAAAGGTTTATTGTATTGTCTGAGAATTTAATAAAATTATAGCATATATGGTTGTTGAAGAAACACCAATCTAGCCAGTTCTTCCAGATCTTCTGAATGGGTTTTGAGGAGCAAAACTTGGGACTTTGGAAGGATCAATATATTGTGCAATCTATCCATATATTGAAAAATGTAAGCACTGATTCTTGAGGTAATAGATCATTTCACCATATTTACAACAAAATATTAAACATGAATTTTGACAATTGTTGACATTGTTAGCCAACGAATGCTTTCAGAAAATCAATGCCATACATGTAAAGAAATAATTGCAGTGCTAAATTTATCCTTCATGATCTTCGTTAAATGAGCAGGGGAAGAAAAAACCGGAATACGCATACCTTTGTTGATAGAGTGGGGAGCTTGTAATTCCTCCTCACAAGCTTTCCATCTCTCCAGAAACTAAATTTGGCTCCAGGAAGGAAAAGACCAGCATCGATGCACTTACAATGCAAATCATTTCCTTTCCTTTCAATGACTTCAAAGCAAGCCATTCCACCATCAATAACAAGTTCATCACCCACTTCAATATCTGATAGACATTAACTAAGTTCAGTACCTAAATACATTGTCAAAGAGAAGGAAGAGTTGGTTCTTCACTCATCAAGCAAGACATCACCTTCAGAAAAACCTGTGTAGTTTGTCTGTACTGTGAATGGGCGAGAACCCTCAAAATGCTCAGCAGTAAAATGCCAAATTGAACCTTCCTGAGATGGAAACAAAAACAATAGACAAATGTGAGTGTCTTCAAATTAGCTAAATCTAGTAAGTGTGATCATATAAGACAAGCTAGCACAAAAAAACCTTTCACAAAAAAATATAAACATAATCTTTTAAATTTGGATTTAGATCTAACTTAACCTCAAAAGACAGCTCGGGAAGGGAAAGTTGCTCCACATCTACATATTCTGTTATTTTACCATGTCACAAGTCAAGGTGAGATCTCCAACACTCTCTCACACTGAGTACTAGATAGTTTGCAAGGCTGAACATCTATGAATGATACGACAGCAATTCAACGAGGGGTCTGATAACAACAGCCCCTAGGATGGGCTCTAATAATATCTTATAATTTGGGTTTGGGCTAACTCAATCCCAAGAGCTAACTCGTGGTACTTGTTACCCCCATTTATATATACTATTTTTTTAACATATAACTAGTGAATGTTAAAGAAAAGAAAAAATAGCATACCTCTACTTTAACCGAGGATGAGGCTCCATGGTCAACAAAATGAATCTGACTACCTTCAGTGTCAATCATCACAGAAACACAGAACCCTTTCTCCTCATTTAACTTCTTGATCTTCCTAATCACATCACGGTGCCACTCCCTGGTGCCATGGCACATGTTGAGCCTGGCAACATTCATGCCTCCTGAGGCCAAATTCTCAAGTTCCTCCAAAGAGCTGCAAGCAGGACCAATTGTGCAGACGAGCTTGGTCTTCCGCAACCCCGCAAACCCCTTTACCGTTAACTCTCCCTCTGAAACCACGTCCAGTCCAGAATTACCCTTCAAAGCCTCGCTCTTTGAACGCTCCACTCCCACATCCACAGCAGCACGAACCTTAAAGTTAAACCTTTCACTCCCCTTCCATCTCCCTCTGTTAAAACGAAATCCGAGGCTGATGACTCGGCCGCCAAAACCCCGATTCTTGAATTCAAGCGGAGCGCTCCCAGCAACACTCACTACACTTAGATCGCTCGCTGATGCAACTATTGACTTCAAAACCATTTTTAGAAGAAGCTAACGGAAGCTTGTTGCTGGTTAAAGTATAGATTTAAATGGAAATGTGGTATCAAAGATTTGAACTTTACGAGGTTTTAGTTGTGGGTTTGAAGGGTTTCTTTGTAAACTCCGTCAGCCTTGAGATTTTGGATTTTGGCTGCCAAGAAGGGAGTAGGTTTGGGGACGGTGAAGTTAGCTTTGGCTTTGGCTGCTCTTGCAATATTTATATTTATCATCTTTTGGAAGACAAAATGTCAACCCAGGGCTTCATTCGTTGAAAATTATTATTTTATTTTAATTACAGAGAAATATATTTATTTATTTTTTTAATGTTAACCATTTAATAATATTTACTGAATTATTTATTTAATCATAGTGAAATCCGCACCGGGATTGACTATTTAATTCACTTAAGTTCGACATTCCCAACTAAAGATAAGGTAATTTATATTTCACTCTCTTTTTGTTTTTTGTTTTTTCTTTCTCTGTCTTTTTTACACTCCCATTTTCACTCTTTAATCTAAACACAACCTTAAATTTAAAATTTACATGTTAGTAATAACTTTATTTTAGATATTAATTATTTAACTATAGTTATATTTTATTAAAAAAATATTTTAAATTGAATTTCTCAAAATTATGTTAATCCCATGTAATATACTTTTATTGTTTAATATAAATCGATCAATCCAAATCCATTGATATGATGTTTTAATTTGGACCACAGTCGGGCGATTTTCATGCGGCGACCATATACAGGAATAGCAAGTTCTTTATGCTTTCATTATATTTACAATCAATTTTTATAACACTTTACAATTAATTCTAAATTTTTGTTATGTCATTCATCTTATTTTGTATGAATTTTTATTTACTCATACACCTCCATTAAATTATAAAATAATATTGTATAATTTATAAGCAACTTACTTCTGTGACATGGCAATGAAATGAAAACAAATACTAATGTCTGGGAACAAGTTTGTTGATGTTTTTTTCTTTCTGTAAAAGCTAGATGGAAATGGTTGGCTCATAATTTATTATAACAGAGATATTCATTAGGCCGACAAGTTAAGGAACCCAGATTGGGCACGTGATAAATGAGAAAATAATGAATATGTTATGAAGTAGCAAACTTGGCAGGTTCTTATTGTGCTGTGTGGAACTTCTTTTTTATTCCTATAGACACTGTCCATATGGACTACAAAGAAAGGATCATCATCCACTTTAATGGACTAGAAATAAATAAAAAAATGCAGTTCCTTCTCACTCTAGAATGTCATTTTTTCACTATATGTTTCTTTCAACCAGACTTAAATAGTTTTTTTTTTTCATTTGTAATTATATTGATTTTTTTTTCATTGGAGTTTTAATGGTTTTTATCATTGGTTTATCACTACTTTCAGTTAAGGTATTTTTTTCTTTAGTGACAGTAACCATAACTAACGACTAAAATAAAAAACATTTTAAAATTACAGGGACAAAAAAATAATGTCAAGTAAGAAATAAAATTAGTTCAGTTATATGGTCCAAAACATATTTAAAATTTTATTTGTATTTGGTTTTATGAAAAGAAAATAACTTGGTGTAAACCTTTCTATAATATTTAGACTTAAATACTTTTTTATTTTTAATTATACTGATTTTTTTTTTTAAATAAATCATTTTCTTTAGTGGAGTTTTAATGGTTTATATTACTGTTCATGGTTACATTTCAGTTAAGATTTTATTTTGGGAAAGAGTAATCACAACTACTAAAATCAAAAACAATATTAAATTACAGGGACAAAAGGACACGTAAACTAAAATTAGTACAGTTATATGGTCAAAAAATTATTTAAATTTTTATTTCGTTTTTTTATGAAAAGAAAATAACTTGATATAAAATTATTTTATAACTTTTTTCTAATTTTTTTTGAAAATCCCAGTGAAAATATAATGATTTATCATCCGTGGGTTGAACCACTTCTTTTCTTAGTTTTTTTTTTCTCTTTATGTTTTTTAATCCCTCTTAGTATTTTTTCACAAATTCTCATTATAATTTTCATGTTTTTTCACTGTCACATCCTGCCATACGATAACTTACTAGCTAAAATAATGTTTACCTATTATTTTCAATTGAGAATAAATGTATTTTTATTAATATTTAGGTTTATTGTATTTGTTAAATAGATTTTTTTTATCTAACTAATTAAACTCCTTACTAAAACTTTATATTGTTTGATTACTGAAAAAGTAGTTTTAGATTAATAATCAGTTTAATATAATAAATATTCACATATTTTATTTTTAATATGATAAAATAAATATTATTATAAATGTTAATTCTATTTAAACTCTATTAATAATTGAATTGTAATGCTCACATGCATGTTTATTAGATAATTTATCATTAATATATAATTAATTTTGAATAAAAATAGAAAATAAAAGAAAAAAATATATGGAATTAATTACTTCAATCATTAAAAGAGTTCATACTAAATTAAAAAAATTAAAATTTATATATTAACATTATAAAATTGATTTTTATTATACTAAAAATAAAATATATTAATATTTCTTTTATTGAAATGACGATTTCTTCAAAACTTGTGAAATATTTATATTGTTACTGTAAGATCCTAGAAAATTGCGTTTTAAAAGTGATAGTGGTTTAAAAATAGTGAGACTCGATTATTTTAATATTAAAAGGTTTTAGTATAAATAGAATTGTTATAAATGAGTTTCATTATTTTAAAACACACAATCTCTCTAGAAACCACTTTTCTAGAGTTCTCTTACTTCTCTCTAGAGGTTCTGTCCCTCTGGTCGTCTGATTGAAGAACCGAGACCGTAGGATTGATCCTCTCGGCGAGCTCTTCAAATTGGACCGATCAGTTTCTCCGTTCGCGTAAGTTGAGTTTCCGCTCTTTTTTTAGTCTTTTTCTGT
>Ga0209589_1005923_pt1 | contig 20522 bp, 8 predicted proteins | sample CowpeawhiteBW_FD_187525 | JGI IMG/M metagenome (GOLD analysis project Ga0209589, IMG submission 187525) | Root nodule microbial communities of legume samples collected from California USA - Cow pea white BW (SPAdes) (version 2) | ecosystem: Host-associated > Plants > Roots > Nodule | place: USA... | reverse complement strand
GGTTTTTTTTTTTTTTTTTCATTCAAGATCAGGTAAGAAGGTGTTGTCTTGGGCATTGGAGGTTTTCCCTATGATTATTGTCCCTTTTCTCATAGGATTTTACCATTGTGCTTTGGCTGTATTTCTTATCTCTTTACTCAAGGGTGAGGTTTTAAAGTTTTTAGCAACTATTTTAATGTTTTTCGTTATAGTCTCTGCTAACTTTCTCTCACCATTTTTTGTCCTCTAATGCAGTTCTTCACGAGGTCCTGTTAAAGTTTTTAGCAACTATTTTACACTTTACACTCTCTCTTCTGCACTAAACTCCACTTTCTTTGTCCCTCCACTTTTAAGACCAAGATTTTTTCATTTTGGTTTTCAGTTTTTTCTTTTACACACTGTCCCTGGTGTATTGAAACAACATTTGGCTTCACTTGGTTGTCACAGGTTGGACATGTTTGCTTTTAAATAAATGGACGTCTTTTTCGTCTTTAAATGTCAAAAGATATGGATTGTCAGTGGGGATAATTTGGTACCTGAATCTGTTATCGGTATAAACTGAGTCATACTTTTCTTTCCAGAGTTATAGCTTCATAGGTTGAATATTGACGTCTTTGATCAGAACCAGAATTTTGGTCCTTGCTTACTAATTGCATGTATGCACTTGTGGAATTTGTAGTTCTTACTGATTGGAAAAGGCTTGGTTGTTGAGGTTTGTGATTTTTGTCTAAGACACTTTGAAATTACAGATCTTGGAGGCAAAGACAGAGATTTGAGCATTAGAGATCGTAGAACAACCTAGACCTAAGAGAGCAGACAAGCAGGTAAGTGATCACTGTTCTTCATCTATATTTTCTTAATTCTTATTTACATGATTTTTCTTTTTAGCATTATTTTTACATGATCGAGTACATACTTGTTACGTGTTTTTTAGAAAATAAAGCAAATATCAAGTTCCACAAAATTTATCTTTAAAATTTGATTTCTTGATAGCGATACTTGCTTGATATTTTATTTCTCTCCAATTTGAAAATAGATTATTCTTTAATATTGTTGTAATAAAAAATATGAAGAGTAACCTATATTAATCTAATTCCATGGATTTTTAGAAAATAATCAATAGCATTTTTTCACTGGACAACATTAAACAAGGAAATTTGGTTCTTATTGTCATTGTGTTGTTCACGTGGTTTGATAGCCATAGGTTTTCTAAAAGGCACAAGTTCAACAACTCTATTAGTAAATTACGGGTAAAACCCGACACCCATTGCTCGATTGCACGGCTTCCAATCGTGGGCGCACATAACGGTGAGTTGCTGCAGTGATTAGTGATTGCGAAGATGGAGAGAGAACGGTGATTGCTAAGACAGTTAATTCATTAATTTACTAATGCATATTCAACTTCGTCGTTTCGTTGATTTTCTCCGTTTACAACAGCATCGGATAGATGAAAGTGAAACTCTCTTATTTTGAATTTTGCTGCAGAGGAAATGCTTAATTGGTTAAGCCGGCGATGTTTATGCACCATTGCGCCACGCCCATGGCTTTTCGTGGGGTTGGGCAATCCTGGTGACAAGTACAAAGGAACTCGCCACAATGTACCTTTTTCCCTTTCCCTTTCCATTTTTTTTTCTTTTTTGTGCTTCCGCTTCTACAGCTCTGTTAGTAGTTTGTTTTGGTAGTTACAAGTTTTAGTCATCTGTCTTTAACTTGCATTAGAAGTGTTCTGCAGTGTTAGGAGACATAATCAGCATCTGATTTTGCATTTTCTTGATGAATTTCCAAAATACGTTTTTGTCTAAATCAGGTCGGCTTTGAGATGATTGATGCATTTGCTGAGTCGCAGGGGATTCCTATGAACACTGTCCATTCCAAAGCCATTTTCGGAAAAGGTTTGCCTGCTGCCTTGCTTAGATACTTCTATTTTCTGTTTTTCTCTCGATGTTTGTTGTATTCATGAATTTTTGCGCAAGTTGGTTTGTTGCAGGTTTTGTTGGTGAAGTTCCTGTCTTCCTTGCAAAGCCTCAGACTTACATGAATCTGATTGGTGAATCGGTAAGGAGACTGAATGTGCTTTTTTTTTTTTTTTTTCTCTTAAGCATGTGTGGATATTTAACTTTAGATTGTGCAAGTTGTGCTGTCTATATAGCTTGTCACTTGCCACTCCCAAAAATTTATTAACCAGGAGTTCCTTTAATCGCTTAAGCTTATAGTCTACTTTGAAGGCTAGCTTTTCTAATCTGCACATTGAAATTTACTCTTATTGGTTGGCATTGTTGTGAAGTTATATGTACTATAAAAATTGTAACAGTTAAAAGATTGAAATTATTTAAGTTTAATATTACGACAACAGGGATAGGAAAATCTTGAAATTGACAATGGCTGCTAAAAGAATAACAGTATTTTCGGCAGTTTGAGCTCTGACAGAGTGGATGGTGTTTAATTCCTTAGTTTCTTCTCATTTTGAATATTGGGTGTTTAGAAGAGCTTATACTGAGCTAATTTTAACGTGACTTATGAATTACTTATGAGTCCCTTTAGCTTATTTCAATTAGTTTCAAGGTGAATATAAACATAATCTCTTCTTATTTTAGTATGCTTATTATATGGGCTCTTATGTTATATTAGTCTTGAATAAAAACTTATTCTTCTTATCCAAATGCACCTATAATATTTCTAGACTGTTAGAGCCTAGCATATTGAAAACTAGGAAGTTGTAGCAAGTTTTGCGGTCATGCTGGCAATCTTGAAATCAAAAGTTCCTCTTGGTGAACCATGATTATTTGATGACATATTGACATTTGTAACCTTGTAAGTTTTGAATTGAACAGAGTACTTTGATTGTCTGGTATTATATGGCAATCAAAAAGAATTTTAAATATAAGAACTGTGAATCCAAGTTAATAGTTGGAAAGCCACCTTACCTGTGATCGATCTTGGGCTAGAAAAGGTTACCTACTGAGGGGTTGACCAGAAATACCGAGTTAAACATCATAGAGTACAACCATTGGGATGTAGGTCTTATGCGGTTGAGTCTCATCGATTAGAGGTATGACTTAATAGAGCCTATTGTTAGAATAGGTAAACTTGTTTGTACATCTATGATTTAAGGCTGTTTTGTCAGGGAAGCCATGTAAAAAGAAATAAACTGTTTCAGCTACAACTTGATCTCTTTTATTCCCTCAACCTTTCTGATTCATCTTTCACATTTTGCTCTTCAAGAATTGTGTCTTAACTCTTCATTATCTTGTGTTGTTTTTGCTTGCAAGAATGATGCTACGCTTCACCTAAGTTGGTTGCCTTCGCCACAAACACTTTACCTTTGCTTCTTCATTTAGTTTTGGCTTGATTTCTTATTTCTTCACCGACTGTTGCACCATTTGCTTGAGCTTGGATTATTGTTGGTCCTCTCTTTCAAGAACACTGTGGAAGTCTGCATTTCTTTGATGCAAGTTTCCATCTCATTTCTCTTCTTGCTTTAAGGTAGTCAATCTTTCAAAGACACGGTTACCACAAGTATCTTCAAATCTTTTGATCAAATCTGTAGAAAAGGATTCCCAATTTGAATTTGGGTTCATTTGGCACCAAGAATTTCGAACCATTGCATGACCATACCCTTCATGCCCATGAGTGCATATTGCAGCTTATGGAATGAATGAATTTCTTGTACCTCAGAATTTTTCAGCCCTAGCAATCAACCAATTGGGTCTGCCCCTATAGATGCTGGCAGCTCCTCCTTGTCCAAATTTGCACTTCATCTCCAACACTGCCTGTCCCTTGAAGATCCAGCAATTTGTAAGAATTACAAAAAGAAAAGAAAGAGGGATTTTTTATTGAATAGGATGAAAAGAACAAGAAATAGGAGAACTCTCTCACCTCCAAGGTTTGCCCTTCACAAAGGATTTCTCCTTTCATAAAGTGTCAAAATTTAATCTCCAAATGAACATATATAAATACATGCATTTATTTAACTTATTAACTCCCTAACCAGTAATATCCTACCTGTATTAACTAACTATCACTTTCTCATAATCCTAACAGGTTGATGTTTAGGTTACATACGAAATCTTATTCTTATTATCAATTTATGTCATTCATGACTCTTCATTTTACTGCAGACAGGACCACTGGCTGCTTATTATAAGCTACCTCTAAATCAGGTGCTTGTGGTTAGTTATTCTGTATCCCAGTCCATTTCTTTAAAGTATCAGTGACAGGTGTGGTATTCTTTATTTACTCATCTATTTTTGGTTGCAGTTCCATGATGACATGACCTTGCCATGTGGGGTGCTTCGTCTTTATGACAAAGGGGGTCATGGAAGCCACAAAGGGTACAATACTAAATGATAATTCTGAAGTAAAATTAACACTATCTGTTTGACATTGACCGTAAGAAATTTGTTACTAATTGAAGTACCTCCCTAGAGTTATTATGGTGTTTATTATGCATCACTAGATTATGTAACTCACTAATTTCCCATCCCAATAGTTATCTATGTTGAAATTAACATGTATATGTTATTGGAATCATAATCAAATTCACATAACTTCGGAAGCCGGTTCTACGTTTTGTTATAATGAAAAAATAGATGGAGTAAGCCAAATTACATAAAACTGTGGTACATCAACATTACTGTGAATGGCTGTGCAATTTCATAAAACAATTTGGATATCTTAAGAGTCCTGATTAGGTTGCATCTTGCTTTGTGTGGCAAAAAACCCATGACCTATAAACTTTTCCCTCTCGATTAGATATTGATAGGAAATCAATATGGATTGAAAAAGAAAAAAACTGATACATATGTATTGAAGGATTCCCTTGCAACCAGAGGAGGAATCCTCTGTTATAGAAAACAAATGACATGAATGGAGTGAGGTCCTTAGAAGATGCCAAATAGGAATTAGAGCAAAATAAAAATGTTAATTCCCGGTGACTGAGAAATGACAAGTTCCTCAGACTAACAACCCAACACGATGCTTCATAAATTCCCTCATTTCCTCGTCCCTTTATTTGTTCGCACATCAAACTAAAAAATCGTTCTCTTTCCGTGTTTGATTTCTGGCTTCCGCATTCTGTCCTACATGCCACCTGTTCAATTTGTTATTCCTCTCTCTTCTCCTCATGGTTTCTCTCATGTCATGTTTTTCCCTTTCCTCTCATATACTACCAGGCCTCGATTCTCAGGTCCACGCTCCTTTCATTCACTTCCTTACCCCTCGATTGCATAATGGGCCTATATCATACATAGTATAGTCCTTCCTAATGGTTCATCCTTTTCATTAATTCTTTCATGCAACTTTGTTTAGTTTTTCACAATCTTGTGCTTGTTCTGCTGTAACATGTTGATAATAATATGTTTTGAATGTTGCCCAATTTAATTGTTGCCTAATCAATCATTTTGCAATCCTTGTTCTCTTCCAAGTCCATTTGTTTCTCAACAACATTAACTTGCTATCCAAGTTTTCCATTTTTTTTTGTTCTGCAACATCTCCCTCAACACCTCTGCAACCACCCTCAACATCTCCACAATCAAGTTCACCTACTCCCTTTGTCCTAAGATGCTCCTCCTGACCCACCAAACGTAATGTTCATCTTGCCGGCTAACATATGTGAAGTTGAGACGAATATTAAAATGAAATTTGGGAACCAAGAGGACATCGTGAAGGACAAAATTTGGAGAAAAAATAACTATTCCAGAAATGTAAGCAGTGACAATGTCAACACGTGCCACGATTGATAGTTGGTTCCATCAAAGACAGGAGTAATAGACACAGAGGAAGGACCATCACTAGGATGGATGAAATAAGGACTGGAAGGGTTGAGCGATGGATCGTCTTTCTTTGGACTGGAGGGTGGAGGGAGTTGTTGAAGATAGGGGAGGACAGCAGGCAGAGCTCCAGGAAGGAGCTCTGATACCATAAAACAAATAAGAACAAGGGAGAAGATATTTGGAATACTGAGGTAATGATTTGGAATTCAAGTCACATTTCAGCCAAAATACAACGTTATATACACGTTTTTGCCTAACCAATTTACATCTCATACTATTCTACAATCTTCTCCAGGGTTATAACAGAAAAAGGTTACATACAGAGATATTTACAAGAATTATAATGGGCCGAGGACAATTGGGCTGTATGGGTTTGGGCTATTACTTATTTACTGTGTAAGTTTGGATGTTGAGATAGCAGTTGACACTGGAAAATTTTGGTTCTGACAGTCAGGGTTGTTAGTTGTATTTACAGCTTCGTCTTTTGGTCCTTCACCTTCCTTCTTCTCACCAGCCTGCTGTAAGTTTTGTGCCCGTACCTAAATTATCAAAATTGTGTTCCAGTTCATCTGGAAAATTTTCATGACCTTTATTGTTGCTATCCATTTGGTTTCTGAAACTATGGAAGTGTCTTCTTTGTCCAATTAAAGTATTTTAGAAACTAATGACTGCAAGGTTAGATTGTTTCAGTTCTATTCCTGATTTGTGTTTTGATATCCAAGCTTCAATGCACCCATGAGGAGTTATCCTCGACACCAGTTGTGGTTATTTGGAATCTAAATGGTAGGAAAATGCATATCAGTGAGAAAATATTTTATATCAAGAACTTTGTTACTCGAAGAAACTTCTATCCGCTCTAAACTAGTGGCTGACTAACTTTCCGTAAACAAACAGTCTATTAGTACTTTGTATGGAAACCTAATCACATAGTTTTTCTTCATCATTCATAGTGGATATATAGTTTCACCATTGTTAATTACATTTTCACTTCTCAATGGGCCATATGTTGTCATATCTGTAATAGTTCATGGTTTTCGGTAAAAAGGAAAATAGTTTTTTGGCGAAGCTGAAATAAAGGTATTTATAATTCAATAATATTGTTTAAAGGATAAGTGGTGATGGAAATTGAGTTCATGAAACCTTCTCAGCTCTGATTTTTTCTTGTTGAGTGCTTCTTGACTCAAGTAATGCTACTCATCCTACTTCCTCCTTGCTTCTAACCGACAGACTAAAGAGTGTGATCTATCACTTCAGAGGAAATAGAGAATTTCCCAGACTGAGAATAGGTTGGTGCTTTTCTTGCAAATCTTTTATTGTTTCCCTAGTTCACTTTATTGCTGTCATTTTTATTTTCAATTTGCTTTGTCATAGGAATTGGAAGTCCTCCTGGGCAAATGGATCCTAAAGCATTTTTGCTTCAAAAGTTTAATTTAACAGCTAGACAACGAGTAAGTTCTTCCTTAACTGCTAAATACACTTTTGGTTTCTCATGTAATGGTTCTCATGATTCAAATTGCAATGGTGCACCTCATGTTTTGTATGAAGTACGTAACTTGAATCCAATTATCAATGTCAATGTCATAAAAACGTGCTAATAGTTTTATAATACACCATTGGGTGGCTTTATAAAAATGAGTGTACTGATCCTGAAAGTTTTAGGGCAAAAGTTTTATAATAGAGCCATAGTTGTTAAAACCATGTGATATGTGTAGAGGCAGTAGAGAACTACCCTGGGTGACACTACCCCATTTATATACTAAAGCAAATTTCTTGTGGTAAGCTTGTGGAAATTGCTTTTGCATATTTTTCACATCGTAGTATATGCACCGATTAAAACGGGCCAAGTTACAAAAATCTTCATCTCAATGTATCTGGCTTTTCTCGTTGAACAGATTGACGAGGCTTTGCAAGAGGGAGTTGATGCCTTGAAGCTCCTTTTATCTAAAGGTTTTACAGAGAGTGCAAAAAGATTCAACAAAGAACAAAAGTATAAGCACTTGAGAGTGCAAAACTTACCAGTTTGAAAGGATTCCCTTTTTCTCTTTAGGTTGCAATACATGTGTACAACTTAGTGATTGAAAATTGCCAGAATTTTGTAACATTCCATATATATGTGTATAAATCTTTCTATCTTGATTTGCTTTAATTTGGATATTGTCTCTGTGATGTGCAAAGTGAAAAGTTTATTACACTGGTGGGATAACTTAAAACGTATTAAAGTATTGCCACATTGTTATTCAACACGTTCATTTTGTTAATCGTAATCTTAGACGCGCTATTAACCATGGAGTAGGTAGGGAAATTTGACATAAACAGGTCAAATTATTTTTTGTTGAAAAGTTATTAAGACATCTTCCATACATTAGTTTATATATACCTTAACTCTAGCTTGGAAAAAAAAATAGATTTTGTTATTAAGGTCGAAAAGGTTCATCTAAACTCGTTAAAAAAATAATTTTTCAAACTTCAACAATATTGGACTTGGTTGCAACCAGAAAATTGCAGATTAGGAACCTAACTTCTACTTCCTGTCCACTACCTACGTATGTGGCTTGATATACAGGTTAGTTAGAAGGTACAAATACTTGGATAAGAACAAGAAAAAAAATTGAGAGGATTGAACCTCTATCATAATAATCAATAAGACTTGAGTTTTAAAGTGTTGAATAATTTGGTTGGTAAACCATCACGAGTCATGTTACTTGATTTATGAATTATCTTTAACTAATTTCTTCTGATTCTTTTATCTTGACTTTTCGGGAGTTAACACCCTTTGATATTAAGTTCATGTTTACACATTTGATTTGATGTTTTCCATAGCTAATTTAATTTTAAAAAAGCCATAAATTATACGGCTAAATATTAATCGAATTTATCATGTGAAATAAAAAAAAAGTGTTCAATCACGTTAATTTTTTCAAAATTGAACCTTGCATCGATCCAACAGGTTTCATTTCATACGCTCCATGTTTTGATTATCACACAACACAACATTATGGGCCGAATACGACAGTGAAGGATTTACAGTAGCAGCCAGCTGTTCTGAGATCCAACCATGTCGATTCTGAAATTTTCAGAAACAGGTTTTCAACAATGTGCCGAGTAGAAAAATTTGCATGTGCTCCATCCATCCACGTCCCAGAGGGACCTTATAAACAAAATAATTGACAGATTTGATTTTCCGTAGTACCATATGCTTCCCTTGTACCATATTCACACTTCATATTTAATGTATTTATGTTTTAGGAATGCTTCATTTATGATCAACCAAAATAAATGAAAAAACCCACTATTCTTTTCTTTATTTACTTTCAAAACAAGTAGATGGCATTACATGTTCTCTCAGATACACCATGCTCATTCTTAGCCCTTTTCTACTTTTTCTTCTCTTTCAAAATTTACGCTGTTTGATTTATTCAACACGTCTATTTTCAACAGCTACATTATCATTTTCACAAAACACTTTTTGTATTCAGCTATAAAAACAGTGAAAAGGTCACAGTAATCGAAAAGGGGCAAAAACAAGCATTTTGGTGTTCCGTGAAGTGTTTAGCATTGTAGCAGTTCAAACACCACTATTTGACTGTTGATCTATTTTTTTCCATAGAACAATTAATGTCACCTACAATATTTATGATCCATGAAGGAGGAAAAATATTAATTTTGATTGAAACAACTAACTTTATGGAGTGATTGTATAATAAAGGTGTGTGTATATGTTGATGCAGGCCATGCAATTATGAAAGCTTAATTAATGTAATGGGTAGTGTTATCTGATACCAAATTGGAAATGGTACAATTGGTAGGTGGATTGTGCATGAATCATATATGCATGCCAGCTTGTTCATTTGGTGGTGTCCTTTTATTCATATAGTTGACCCTATCTTCTCTTCTCATCACTTCTTCTCACACTCTTTACCCTTTGCCTACACCTTCTCATTTTCCAACAACCTTTTCCCAGATCTAGGATTAAACTAATGTTTCACTTTGGTCAAATTTCATTGTTCTTTGCTTTCAAATACCTCTTTACTACAACCAAAGCCATGGCATGGAACACATGCTGCCTGCATTATTAATCTAATCACCAAGTTATTTCTACAGCTATAGCTTAGTTGATCACCTAACTATTTCTTAATATATTACTACAAAATATAGTTAAGAAGTAAACTTAAATTTAACTAAATCATATAAAATCGGTTTGTAAGGTGATATTTTACATCCACTTCTATACTATGAAATTGTCTTATCTCTAATCGATACGTGATTTTCAACATATATACAGACAGAGCAAGCAGTATGTAACTGAGGATTTGCTTGAGGCAATGGTTAATTATGGTTAGAAATACACACATCATTGGAGAATTATTGAGGGACATATAATTGGTTCATCATTTATTTAATCCAACCACTGACATAGTGACATGTTTGTGTTTGTTTTAGCTGTAGGTGTTTGCAAAATCATATAACCTGCTCCTTAATTTCATATTTCGCCTACACCACGCATGCATGCTGTGTGCTGCATAATTAAATCCATATATGCTACATTTTCTCCTTCCTTTCTGACGTTAACTCTAATTAATTAAAACTATAATCTTCTTAAGCAATCATTAATCATCTTTCTCTTAATACCCTTTTGTGTCACATGCATATGTTCTGTTCCTCTCCCACACACACACACACAGAAATTCCATACATAAAACCAAGTACACACAAATACACAGTACTGTTGCAATTTGCAATCTGCATATTAATTAGCCTAATTAATACCAATAAATAGCAAGTAGCTAGCATCACATGTTGACTTTCACATGCCAACCACAGTGTGAAAAATTAAAAAGAGTTGTTGAGTAAGTTCTCAAAATTAGGGTTGACCTTAAATGAACACTTGTCAACTCCACTCTGAAAGAAATGGGGCAAAAGTAGAAGAGGTTACAGAATACGTGTTTGTGCTGTGTGGTATCTGAGTGTGTCGAGTGATCGAGATCCTTATTTGTAGCTGTGACACAGAGATCAGAGCAAACAAGTCAAACATGTGTGTTTATTATACACATGTATCTCAAGCACCTTCGTGGCTGCTTCCTCCTTCATGGAAAATTTTATTCAGTTTTTTTGGTTTTTGTTGTGAAGGTGCCAAAACACACACATAATATAAAAGACCAAGTCACCGACTTCTCTCACAAGTATCATGGACCGACTATTCTTCTCAGATATGGTTTGGTGACTGCTCCAATACATATGAAGAACCTTGAAAAAACACACACACAACAAAAGTAATGGAATTCAATTCCTTCTTTCAAATTTACAGTATCTTTTGGTTTGGAGAATTCATTTGCCACCATCAAATACAATTTGAATTTCTTGCTGATTTTTTCTTTTACATTATTTTCTTATTATACTCTCAAAATATATACTTATGATCACTGATTTTAAAATTATTAATATAATTATATTAATATAATATATTTTTAATACTTAATGGTGTATAATATAAAAAAATTAAATAAAAAATTTGAATTTCATGAAATATTACTTATAAAATCACATAATTATTACTCTTTTATACATTAAGAAACAAACTACATTTTCTCTTCTTTTCAAACCTGAAATATATATATATATATATATATATATATATATATATATATATATATATATTAATTATATTTATATTCTTTAAATTTGAAAGCATCATATCTTAAATTTTGAAACATTTAAATTCTAAATTTTAAAAATAAATAGGTTTAATCATTTTAATTTGGCTACTTAAATTTTTTTTTTCTGTGTCAAAATGTGTTTTAGATTGGTATCTCAGCTATAATTTGTTAAAGAATACAAACAATTCAAATACTAAACTGTATAATATCATTTGACAAAAAAAAAATTAACACAGTTAATTTATAGTAATTATATCTATTCATTCTTATATTTTAGGGATCAAATTATTTTGTATCAAAATTTGATACATGAGATCAAAATTAAAAATTAAAAATATATTTAACCTGTATTAATACACTAAATTAAATAGTATTAGGTTTTGTATTGGTAAGATGGGGTTATGAATATTTGACGTGTTGAAGGTTGGTAAAATGAAGAGTGGAAAGTGTTAAAAGGAGTAGAGATGAGAAGGAATTGTTTGGTCAAAAAAAATGAAAGAAGAGATGTTAATTTATGTACTTTTTGTTGGACTGTGTTGACAATTGACCCAAAAGTTCTTGCTTGACAAGTATAGAATATTTTGGAGGATGAGTTTTGACAAAAATGGTTTCACTCATAACAAGTGGCACCAAATTCATTAATCAAAAATGGTGCTGCCAACCACTTCACAACAACATTATCTGCTGCCTCATTTACTCCTTCCGCTACTCACTATTCTGTACTGTTATTGAAAAAAAAAACAATATAAAATAAAGATTCATCTATTTGATGTATAAAGATTATATTTTTGTCTTCTTTTAATTTAGAATAATCTTTAGTTGACAAATATCATTTTGTTTATATCAAAGGCTGGGCACTCTTGAGAGTAATATACAACAAAATAAGTTTATGCATTTGCATTGTAAGGTAATTTTATGTGATTACTTAATAATGAATATAATAAACTTATTGAGTTTACAATAAATACCGTTATAAATTACATCAACAATAATATGAGATTAAATTAGTATGTAATATCTATACTTCTATATTCTGTATTGTTAATGGATTATTTCTTTTGGTATATACATTTTTTTTCAATTGTATTATTTTTTTCTAATTATTAAAAAAATAGTTTTAACTTTTATTCTTTCGATTATAAATTTATTGGATTTACATAATTACTCATAATAAAAAAAATTATTTATAATAAAATAATAAATATTATTTTTTATAATTATACGTTTTTCTACTAAATAAAATGTATTGAACTAAAAAAATCATTATATACTTTTTTTAGTGTTAACTAAGTATCGTAAGTGAATGCTGCTAATTTACCAAAGTTCTTCTTTAATAAAAATCACTATAAGTAAGACTCGATAGAATTTGATCAATCATTTTTTTTTTTGAGGTAGAAAATTGAACCAAGAATTATTTTTCTTTATCATTAATCGAATGAGTGTTTAAGACTCAAGATTCTATTTGATCATCAATCCAATCACCATTTATGTTTTTTATGTTTCTTATCAAGGAATAAATGGTTTTACTTTGATGGCTTAGATATCTTGTATTTCTCGAAAAAATAATTATATTGATGGGATTTGGTATAATACTTATGAGATTGATGAGATTCCAATATTTATTCTTAGAATCTATGGATTTGACCCCATAAGCAAGACCACCACCCCATAACATGTTGCTACCAAAAGCAAAACTCTATATTTCTTCTAGAGAATCTCTTAATTGTTCTAAAGTAACTAGAAAAAGATTCTTTAACTAGAAAGAATTCAGTTTAGATGTAGGATACATATCTATAAGTTTTCAAACTCAATCATGTATGATGGAATCATCAAAGATTTTACCTTTTCGAACTCTGTTTGTAACTCACTATAGACTCGATAAACAAAGAGAAGATGTTTACGAACGAGATATGTAACAAGGAGAATGAAAATGATTGAATAAAAGAACTCCTAAACATTTAGCAATCTCATATGTGTCGATATCAATAGTAACTCATTATTTCAACGAGTCAACAATAAGGAAAAGGAAAATGATTGAATAGAAGAACTCATGAAAATGTAGCGATCTCAAATGTATTGATATCAGGACATCCGATACCCACTTTTTTTTTTTTTTTTTTTTTTTACTTTCGAAAAATCTATTTATGGACTATAGCTTATGGTCATGAGTCCCTTTTTATAGAAAATGTAGATTATAACAATAAATTTAGTTTACTAATTGTAAGAAGTTTAAGTACTCGAATGTATCAACAAACTCATTTCATTCCTTTTGTTAATGGTTCTAACAAAACTCATCTCATTAAAAGGTTTTGGTATCATCGTGGATATTCTATATCCTATCCATATGGAAATCTTTCGTTCAAATTCTTCGATATTCGATAAAAGATATCACTTTCTTTCCATTAATAAAGTTGTTTTTTTTATTACAATTGGAATAGTCTTTTTCCTCCAAAAAAATGGATTTATATTTTTTTTTAAAAAGGAGTCGACAAATTTTCTTGTTCTTGTATAACTTATATGTATGAGAATATGAATCTATCTTTCTTTTTCTACGTAACAAATCTGCACAAATTAGATTTTTTTAGGAACATGTTAGATTTGGTTAGACAATGTGTGGTTGGAAATCAAGGATCACTTTTTTAACAAGATACAAAATGTATCATCAAATTTTCAATATGATTCCGCAATATCTAGTTTCATTCAAGTTAACATACATACAATCTTCCTCATGTATTTTGATTAATTAGATTAGGTTTTTATAAATTCCAATACAAAGATTTTGTACATATATTTTTGGACATTGCTTTAACATGTCATCTAAAAAACATTGTTCCACTAATTCTATAAATTTGTTTGGAATACTATATTATTTAATATCATTAAAAAAATTAAATTGATTAGAATTCCACCGATTAATATATCAAGATTTCAAACTTTTCTTACTATTAATAAATCAAGATTTCATAATTTTCTTAAATAGAAAAAAAACTTAACATGTCATCTAAAAAACATTGTTCCACTAATTCTTTAAATTTGTTTGGACTACTATATTATATAATATCATTAAAAAAATTAAATTGATCAGTATTCCACCGATTAATAAATCAAGATTTCATACTTTTCTTACTATTAATAAATCAAGATTACATAATTTTCTTAAATATAAAGAGATATACAAGAAAAAAAAACTCTAAATGTAAGATATAAAAGGTGAATATTTTTTTTTTCATTTTTCGAGACCTTTTAAAATAAAACTTGAATAGTAGTTTTTTCTCTTTATAAGTTCTACATTTTAATAGTAAAATATTCAACTTTCATCTATAAGAAACTACTTCACTTTACTCGGTTATTTTCTACAAAAAAAATTATTTTATTAATAATGTAAACAAAATTTATAGTTTTATTTAATTATAGATTATTATGTATGTTAAGTTTGTTATTTTAAAATCATTTTAAAAATTATACTATTACGATTTCTTATTTTCAAGTTAATGATGTATATAAATTAGGCTCATATTGACTTAAGAATTAAAAAAAAAAAGTAGTTATAATCTTTGTATACACTTACAATCTCAAGTAATTTTATGATAAATTACATTAAAAATTATACCAATAATAGTCTATGATTAATTAAAAATATAATTCTATTTACTTCATATATATATATATATATATATATATATATAATCATTGAACGGTTTATATTGATGTTATTTTTTTTATCCGATAATATAAAATGAGTATCGAGTTAAAATATCTTATCGAGTGTACTTATAAGTTTCCGTGAGCCTTCTAATATAATCACAAATAAAATAAACCGAAGATATAATAACATATTAATTATATTAACAATGTAAGAAATAAATTTAATTCATAAAATGTTGGGTCTTTTGAGAAAGGATCATCTGGGAGATATAATATCAATGAATACGAGCTCAACCTACATATAAGGGATTGACATTACTCTTAATCTCAAACCTTAAGGAAATAGATTTATGGGTCTTTATCTTATATAGTGCTCTACTTTTTTATTTCTAGCCAACGTGAAATTTAGACTCATACTTAAATTCTTAACGAGTTTTGTTTATATTATTATAAATATCATTTTTATTTTATTTTAGGACTGTTAAATGAAGAGGAAGCTTACATATCCTTTCATACTCTAAAATTATTTTTAAATATTATTGGTTTTGAATTAGCCAAATATAAAAATCATATTTTCGTATATTCAAAAGTTTTAAAAACTAAAAGTTCTGCTATTATCAAAGTTCCCCACTCACCGACGCTACTAAACTCGCCAATCTCTCTGAGCCGTTTGTTCCGATATTAGATACTGAGGTATAGCAAGAAGACTTTTGAACCCTTCCATTATTAATAGTATTGAATTTACAAAAAAATCAAATTAAAAAATAAATGCAAAAAAATATTATCTAGATGAACAAAAAACAAAAAGTATAAAAAATTGAACAATTGTTTTTCTCTTTTAAGTGAATAAAAAATTAAACAACAAAGTTTTCGTCATAACAATCAATGAAAATTATTCATTTATGTAATTTTCGTATTTACACACTTTTCCTATCATTTTATTCCTGTAATGACATCTTTCTTGAAATTTATAAGTGAAGCAAATTATTTAAATATACAAAATATGAGTTTAAGAATAATTTGTTTAATATAAAAAAAATCTAATATAATTGTGATCTATTTTTATCATTTTAAACTTTGCAAACACAAAGATTATGATTATAATTTAAGGATGGAGATGGATTGAATTTTTTAAACTTTAGTCTACATTCCATAAAATACATCGGATATAAATTTTAATTAGATGAACTAAATTTAAATTTTTTCAATCTAATTTAAATTAGATTAAATATAGTTTGAATCACTTTATCAATGTATAATTCATTTGACTCAACTTTTTAGATTGTTTAATATATATATATATATATATATATATATATATATATATATATATATATATATATATATATATATATATATACACTAGCGTACACATAGCACATAGACGTGATAGTGTATGTGTGTACACATTCTTTAATTATGAATGATAGTATGTTAATAGGTGATAATAATGTAATATTATTAAGTTAATATATAAAATAAATTTATATTTATTAAAAATAAAGTGAAATGGAAATAGAAATTAATTGTTGATGAATAAAAAAAAAAAAAAAAAGAAAAAAAGTTTTATAGAAAATAAGTACAAATAACCGTTAATTTTAAAAAAATTAATAAATAATTATATTATAAAGAATAGAATTGGCATTACAAATGTGAACACAAAAGATGAAATTCAATTTATATACTACTAGCCTACACACATACGTTGTCGCGTTTGTGTGTACGCATTTTTTAAATATGTGTGATATTATATTAATAAATGATTATAATATAATGTTATTAAGTTAATATATAAAATAAAATTATATTTATTAAAAATAAAGTAAAATATATAACAAAAAAAATGAGAGAATAATTGTTAATAAATAGAGAAAATAAATTTTTAAAAATAATGGTTAATTTTTAAATTTTAATAAATAATTATATTTTAAATAGTCAAATTAGTATTTTGAATTGTGAACACAAAAAATCTCTTTATATATTGTTATATATATATATATATATATTATTTATATCAATTAATGAGATATTCTTTGTGGACGGTGGTTGTTGAGAATTGATAGGGGACTAAAAAAACTGTCGTTGTGGGAACTTGGAGAGGACACGTTTTGAAGTTTTGTTGATTGTTAATCACTACACAACATTTGTAGGTGAAATCGATGCTTATAAACTCCATCCACGTCAATTGCATTACTTTCATGAGTTGTGTACGTAAATGACTTATGTAAACAATAATAATAATTACTTCACTCTTTTTTAAGGAATTTAGTTTACTTACATCAATTTTTTATTTAATTTATGATTATTATATCAAAGATGTGAAAAGAAATTTAGTTTACTTACATCAATTTATTTATTTAATTTATGATTATTATACTAAAGATGTGAGTGGGTGATTTTCTCTTTTTCCATACAAGTTAAGAAGGAATATTTATTATATATTTTAGACTTAATCACTATGTCAGATAAAGATAAAAGAACAAATTTCATTGAAAAGTACTATTTTAATTTATACAAAATATAAAGTATGATTAAGATTTTTAAGTTACTTTTTATTTAATTATATAACTTCTTTTATTTATAGCAATCAAGAATGTGACTACCTTCTCAATTGTTCTTTTTACATGATTTTTACTGCTTTTATTATTATATACAACTAACTTTATTTTATAAATTTAATATAAATTCCAGTAACAATTTTTTATTTTGATAATTTTTATAACAATTTTTTTTTTTATTATAAACAAAAGTGGAGATACATGATCACATGTTTTACTCTAGTATTAGATATAAAAACGTTATTTTTTTTAATTTGTTCTTTTTTGTCTTTAATTTTTTCCAGGATTTTTAGTTTTAAAATATTGTTATTGAAGTTTTATTAAAATATAATTGAAATGTGCATTGAATTTTTGGTTTTAAATATTACCACACTATTTTAATTTTTCAAAGCGATTATGAAAAAAAAAATCAATAAAATAAAATTTAGGTTTAATTTAATTCTATATTTTTTTAGCAAATAGAATATATATAAACATGTTATAAAGATTCTTTTATTTATTATACACAAATAATTTCTTATTTTTTAATAACATTTTAAAGTTACAATAAAAATATTAGACATTAGTTATAAATAAATATATATATATATATATATATATATATATATATATAATAGAACAATAAAGAAAAAAAGGAAAGAAACTAAATTAGTAGAAATAAACCATTACTTAATACAATTGGATTTACAAGTCTTTAGATGTTTGTTTCTACATTTAAAATATTTTTTATAGCATAATCTTTATACAATGTACTTAAATATCTTATTTTCATATAATAACAACAAAGTTCCATAAAATAAAATATATATTTAAAAAATAAAATATTATGTTAATTTAAATGTAATAAAATAAAATAATACACCACATAGCCACATTAACAAAAGAAGACATTTGCTTTTGTTGATATAATATACAACAATAATACATAATACATAACACTCTTATTTTATTATTAGTTATATTTAAAATAACATTTTGAATCAACTAAACTATTTTATCTGATTAATAGTGGTGAAAAAGAGAAAAAAAAATGTAAACACGTTCGCTACAAAAAGTTACCTACATTTTCAACTATTTAACAATATAATGATTCTTTTCTTTATTTTATGTAAATCTATACTTTATATCACTCTTCCAATGTTAATTTTATTGAAATTATATGTTACACATATTAAATATAAAAATAGTAATAGTTGTACATTTGAATAAATTTGTAAACTAATATAAATATTAAATTTAACTAGTGAAAATAAGATGTTATGATAAAAAATATAAATACATAATCCATGTATTTTTCACAAATAATAATAATAATAATAAAATAAATAAATAAAATTGAAGTATTCACAGACAAGGATGTACCTGCCGCCGATGTTAATGTTATTTATTAATGTTGGTTCTTCCTTTTTGTTTTATTTTACTTTACGAAATCATGAAACGGATCGCGTATTATTTTGTCGTAGATTACATCAAATCTTCAACCATTTTTAAAACACAGTGACGTTTTCCTTCTCTCACCACATCAAAAAGGTGTCACACATTTCAAGACAAAACACCTTTTTTTTTAAGAAGTACTACTATTACATTAATTAATATCATATCTTTTATTATGTACTACGCCTGTTAATTCAAAGTAACAAATACGTTTTCCTTCTTTCTCTAAACTTTTTAAATAATACTGTGATTTATATGGGTTGTTGAATCGGTCTGGTCAAAAGAATAAAAGTGAATTATAAAGAAAAATTAATTAAAATATATAAATATTACGGGTGACATTAATTATCTCATGAAAAAGATTAAATGAATTAAATTATGATTAGACAAATCGTGAAAAGAATGATTTTTAGATTAGCGATAAGCGCTCATCTTAATAATTGATATTGAAAAAAAGATAAAGCTACATACATATTCAACTATATTAACTATTAATAAAATTAAACAAAAGCTATTGATATTAAAATTATACTTAAATATTAAATTGAACAAATGATATATACCTTAAAACGTTAAAAGATAACGTAGAATGGGAAAGAAATGGAACAAACGTCAAAGAAGTGAAAGAGGAGTTTGACTTTTGCGTGAGTTGTGGTGTTTGGGATTTTGAGAGGTTTGTTTGTTGCATTTTGCATGCGATGCGAGTGGTTACACACACACACACGTACGGGTCAAAAAAACACGTACGAAAAACTCACCCACTTTAGTTTGAGTCGGTGTTTTATATGGTGTGGTGACCTTTTCTTTTGGTTTCCGCGTTCCATCTTTTTTTTTTATTCTTCTTTTGGTTTCGCTTCAGAGTTCACATTAGTGGGCAGTGACCACTGAATCAGTAGAAAAAGCGACCAAAACATAACAAAAATGAACGACACTTTTCGTGCCAGCTGCTCATATTTAATTCACAACCATGCTCTACAGCTATATCTTCTTCTCCCTTCTGTTCCGGTCTTTATTAGTTGACGACAAAAAACAAATAAATAAGTGAAATTTCTTATAATACATATACAAATTAATAAATTTTAAGTTTATTATATAAAATGTATTATTTTCATCGATTTAAAATTTGTTTACCTACTTCTTCACTAAAAACAAGTGTTATTTTATCTATGCATATATGTACAAATTTGGATTTTGTGCTGAGTTTTTTTTTTATGTTTTTTACTGTACCTTCTTCATAATTATCATTAATTTTAATGTTTTAAAATATATTAAACAAATATTTAAAATATTAATATAGTATATATTTTTAATGCTCATTAGAGGATAGTATAAAAAAAATCAATAAAAAATCTGAAACTCGTATATGCACCTTTCTATTTTATGCCTTCCACAAGAATAAGAAGCTAGTTCGATTAAATATATGTGATTCAAGATGACTCTGTTTCCATGAGTTTTTTTTTTTTTTTTTTTTTTTTTTTTTT
>Ga0209589_1005921_pt1 | contig 20530 bp, 16 predicted proteins | sample CowpeawhiteBW_FD_187525 | JGI IMG/M metagenome (GOLD analysis project Ga0209589, IMG submission 187525) | Root nodule microbial communities of legume samples collected from California USA - Cow pea white BW (SPAdes) (version 2) | ecosystem: Host-associated > Plants > Roots > Nodule | place: USA... | reverse complement strand
TTGAAAACAATTTTAAGTAAAGTTGAATGTGAAACATAATTTTAAATAAACTTAGCTATGTTAAAAATATATAATAAAAATATCAATTTGAATAAAAATATCAAATTTAATAAAAATATTTGTATAATATTTATATAAAATTAATTTTTGTTTCAATTTGAAGAGAGACAAAATTGCTAAATTTTACAAAAACTGGGACTAAATTGAGACAAACTAAAATAAAGGGACCAAATTGAGACTAAGGAAATGACATCTGGCATAATACTGACACGTGTCACTGTCACTGCCACGTCACTGCCACGTGGCACGATGACAGCTTGACACGTGGCAATTTTTTGATTTTTTAAAAAAAATTAAAAATAAAAAAAAATTCAAAAAAATAATAATAAAAAATTCAAAAAATCGAGGAATTGACACGTTGCACTCGCTCTAACGGCGTCAACCTTTACTTAACGGAAAGGACAAACGTGATACATTTTAACAAAAAAAAAGAGACCAATTTGATACTTTTAAAAATTTGGGTTTCATTTTGAGATTTTGACTCCAAAATGGGGACCAAAGACATAATTAAACCTTTAATTTATTATATGTTGTTGAAACTTGTGTAGTTAAATGTTCAAACTATCCTCTACTTCTCAATAAGATGTGGTGTGTTGGGCTTATACATTTGTTGTTTAACATTAAATTTCAGCATCTTTTCATCATGTTATCAAACTCATTAATTGTAATCATTCTTAAAGATGGATAATTGAGGTTTAAAACGGCTTTTGGGGTATCAGTATGTTTGTTATCTAAGAGGTGGTTTTTCACGTAATTGAAAAATGATAAACTCCTTGTCACTGCATCATCACAAGAAATACAAAAAATTATTATGAGATATCGCCTAACAAACCTGAACGACTCATTCTAAAAGATTGCCTATGTTTGTGCAAAGTACACCCATCCATTGGAGATCTCTGCAGTCTACAACTCATAAATTTGAAGGATTGTGCAAGTCTAAGCAATATCCCTAGAGAGGTATATGAGTTGAAATCTTTAAAATCTTTCATCCTCTCTGGTTGTTTCAAGATTGAGATATTGGAAGAAGATATAGTGCAGATGAAATCATCGATAACTCTAGTTACGAAAAATACAGCTGTGAGACAAGTGCCCTGTTCAATTGTAAGCTCAAAAAGCATTGAATATATATCCCTACGTGGATTTGAACGATTGTCACAAAATCGTTTTCCTTCAATCATTCGATCTTGGATGCGACCGATGGTGAATCCCCAATCTTATTTTAGTCCGTTTTGCATGGATATGGATAATAATAATTGGCGTGACCTTGCACCATTGCATAGCGGCCTTGCAAATATTCGAAGTTTCGTGGTTCAGTGTAACACAACATTTCAACTATCTGAGCAAGTGAAAACAATTCTTGTCGAATACAGTTTAAAGTTTACAGAGCCAAGAATTTCAAAGAATTACTTGAGGTTTTCTTTGATTGGTGTTGGAAGTTACAGTGAATTCCTCAACACAGCGATAGCATTTCTAAGGTTCCTTCTCTAGCTCTCACCTCTGTGTGTATAACTTCAACATTCAATTTAGCTGTCAGTTAAGACAGCATGAAATGATCCTATTACAGTATCTAAAGTAAACTATAGAACTCACCTTTCTCGACCTGTCGTTTCTATAGTATCAATGCTTCATTTAAATGGAAAAGTTACATACATTACTTAAGCCTTTGTTCTCGTGGTACAGGGATTGGCAAGCAGTGAGTCTTGTGATGTTTGTCTTCCAGGTGACAACCATCCTTACTGGCTCGCCCATATCGGTGAGGGACGTTCTGTTTCTTTCACTGTGCCTCAAGATCGTGACTTGAAGGGAATGGCTTTTTGTGTTGTTTATTTATCAGCCCCTGAATTCATGGCAAATGAATGTTTTCAAAGTGTCTGGGTTGTTAATTACACAAAGTGCACGTTGCAGATACATAATCAAGGCACAGTAATTTCCTTTAAAGATAGAGATTGGGAGGGTATAATATCAAATTTAGGATCAGGAGATAAGGTGGAGTTTTTTGTGAGTTTTGGTCATGGATTGGTGGTCAAGAACACAGCTATCTATCTCAATATATGGTGAACCAGCAAAGGCTTGGAAATGGGGCCTTGCACTGACCCAAAGGAAAATGCTTTGAATAAATTCACTAAGTAAATAGTAATGTGTGGCTTCTGTAAGTTATTGTTCTTATTGTTCTTCTTTGGGACAGATAAGGATCTCTTGATGTATGGAATAAAATCCTAGTGTCCTTGTTTATAGTTTAGTTCTTTGCATGGTTTTCTTGAGTCTGTTAGGTAGTAGTTTATAGTTAAGAAGTATCTAACCATGTAGAAACTATTCTGATCGAAAATTGTGCAAATATTACAAAATCGGAACTTCAAAGCTGCACTTCAAGTCTGTATTGATTGGTGTTGGAAGATTCAAAGATTTCTTCAATGCTGTCAGTGATAGAATTTCTGATGTTCTTCTCTAGCTTTTCCTTTATTCATTACTTTCACTATCATTTTAGCTATTAATTAAGAGAACGAAATTAGCCTAATCAAGTATGTAGCTGATTTTAATAACCAACTAACCAAGTGATTATGCTAATACTAAGTACTAGCAAATTCAACTAAAGTTTGATGATTGTTTTATTTCCAATGATGGTCTAAATATAAACTGAGACAAAAACAGAGCCGCATTCTAAATCCGTATAGAAATGATGGTGATATATACACAACAAAACTATTAACAAGATTTGTTTTAATCATGTATTATCTTTTTATTTAACAAAACATGCCCTTATTTATCTTACGATACAGGTATTTGAAAGCAGTGAGTCATGTCATATTTCTCTTTCAAGTGGCAATGATCCTTATTGGTTGGCGCATAGAGGCGAAGGGAATGACTTTATGTGTCGTTTATTTATCAACTCCTAAAATTTTGACAACCGAATATTTTAGAAGTGTCTTCATTGTTAATAACACAAAGTGCACATTAGGGACAGTAGAATGCTAATCGGTGTTCGAAGGACACTAATTAAGGAAAATTAATTTGTATTAATTTTTTCATTTTTATATTGAAAATTAAAATAATTAAATACATTAATTAAGATATTATATATGTATATAACAAATTTTATAAAGACAAACCTCTTTTAAATTTGTAGACAATAATATACTGATTCTGAAGAATGATTTTGGAATTTTTAAGTTTCTACTAAAAAAAAAAGAATCTCTGGTGGTACTTCAAGAGTCTCTTAGAGTTAAAGTTGGGAAATTTGTATTTGTAGGTCTTTTTCACCGTGTTTTTGTAAAAAGGGGTTGGTTGGAATTTTTTTTGGAAAAGTAGGTTAAGTCGTTATGAGGGAGAACGAAATTAAACGTGAAGTCGTCCTCCCCCAAGCGGGTTTCTTATTTTTTCTTTTCGAAAAAATAATATCGTCAGGACAGAATACGGTTTTTGTAGATTTGAGAGTTCACTTTTAGTTTTTTTATTTTCTTTTTTACCTTGCAGTTTTTTTTTTAAATTTAACTTTTCAGTTTCTTTTAAACTTGTAGTATTTATATAATTTTTTTTATAAAATTTTGTTATCAGTAAATATAATATTTATTTTTTGGGTAATTATTTTTTATTGATATAATAAATTAATTTAATAAAATATATTACATAATAAAAATGACATAATAAAAATTAACTACAAAATTAGATAAAGTAATAAATTACTAACAATAGGGACAATTGCCCTTATAATGTCTTTCATTTCTACACTATGAACATTTACTTTGTTTGTTGGAATTGGAGGACATAGATGACTCTTTTATTAATTTCTCCTAACTTAATTGTTATATTTTAATTTTTAATCAATGTAAAAATATATTTTTATTTTTATTCCATTTTTATTTTTTTTATCACCAAAAAGAAAGTGAAGTCGTCATCAATAAAAACGACACATAAAAAGAAACCGTACTTCACCCTCACGACATTGTTTTTAAAAAATAAAAAAAAAAGAAACCGGCCAAGGGGAGGACGACTTCACTTTAAATGTCGTCCTCTCCTATCACGATTTAACCCAGTTTTCCAAAAAAAAAAAATTCAACCACCCCATTTTTACAAAAACATGGTCAAAACGACCCAGGATTACAAATTTGCCGTTAAAGTTTCAAGTGTGAAGACTGTAAACCTTTGAAAGGTATGTCTTTAAGTTTTAGAAAAAAAAAAAAATTTCTCGGTGATGAAATTATTACTCTTTTTTGTGGAAATTTTTTTTTCTTTCTACTATTCCTTCAATTTAATTTTCCTTTCTTTTTGGAAAAGATTATTGAAAAGTCAGAGAAAGAAATTTCGATGAAGTCTCAAATTGATACTTTAGTTTTTTTCTATAAATTTTTTAGATATTTAACACTATTTTTTACTTCTTATTTTTTGCTATGTTAATTTAAACTTCCTTATGTTTAATTATATTTAATATTTAACAATATTAAAACATAGTTATTTTTATTGTTTAATTATTTTTTAACTCTGATAGCTGAACATTAAATAAAATATGAAACCTTCCTATACAATACTCATAAACAATTTTATCTTTTAAATAAAATAAAATTGCATTAATAGTGATTAAGTCAAATTTAATTTAATATTACATTTATAAAATTTAACACATATTAATTACCTTAACCAGTATTCTAAGAACACCAGCTAACAAGACCTTTAGGGATATTCATGACCGGTTAGGAATCCAAAAATACCTGCAATAGTGTATTTAAGTTTTGTACTAATATGCTCATATTCGAGTCTTTTGTATTAGATTTCTACATATCTAATAGGTAGTCAGAAAAAGGGTAAGGACCAGGTCAATCGTTACGTGTACAAGATCAATCTGAGATGTAGCCTAAAATTTTCACTATAATTGCTTTCGTTCAATCGTAAGAAAAAAAATTTCCCAAGGTATGATTACATTATTAAATAAAAAATTAATAAAATTATTAAAATGAGACATAGACCAGCAAGCTAGAATTCAAAATAAATATAAATTGAAAAAAGGAAATGTTTCTTTAATAATAACTACAAATGATATTAAATAATGTTACAAAAATGCGTATGATATAGTTTTGTATTTCAATAAAAGGGGAAACTAAAATTACCTTGCTTTTTTAATAAATGAATGACAGTCATCTCTTTTGTATTTTTAATAAATGATACAAAATTTTTAATAAAGTGATATCTGATTCGTTTATTTTATTTATTTTACAAACAATTCAGGTATGCGTTAAGGTGAAAAGAATATGTATTTGTTATTCTTTAAAATTTAAAAGGCCTCATATATTGATTTTAAAATAAAAAGTAAACTTAATATGTAATTTTGAAAAAACGGATCATCACTAGAAAAGTTTTCATAGTTAATCAGTGTAATGTTTTCTTTGGGTGTAGGTCTAATTTCTTAAATGGCCAAAGTAAAAAGTGTTCTGTACGCGCTTCCACGGCTATAAAGAAATATTAATCTTTGAATAGTTTTGTGGCTGTAAAGAGATCATCTCTCACTGTGTTGCATTATTGCTTTCTCTTCCAACACTTGATGACGTCACCAGTTTCTTCCATGGAATTCGTCTCTTCAACTTCCAAACTCCCACATATGTATGATGTGCTGATTAACTTCAATGGAGAAGACATCCACAGGAAATTTGTTTCTCATCTCGATTCTGGCCTCTCTGCTGCTGGACTCACCACTTTCCTTCACCACCAGAATTCAGTCAACGATATGGACATCCAAAAACCAATTCTCGATCTCTGTCGGATAGTAATTGTTGTTTTCACCAAAACCTATTCTCAATCTGCTTGGTGCCTTCATCAGCTTCATCAAATCATCAAATGGCACGAAACTTATTGTCGACATGTTCTGCCTGTATATTACGAGATTCAGCCATCTGATGTGCGTCTTCAGAAGGGAGATTTTGGAGAAGCCTTCAAAGCAACTGCACAACAAACATTTTCAGAACAACAACTAGAGCATGGCATGTCAAGGTGGAGCCACGCGCTCACCAAAGCAGCAAATTTCTTTGGCTGGGATGAGAGCAATTACAGGTAAATCACTCACTCACTTACTTAATAAACATATTTTATGCTTGTACTTTAATTTGGTAATGCATAACTTCTTTTATATTTGTCATTAAACTTGAAGGAGTGATGCTGAACTAGTGGACAAAATTGTTAAGAGCGTTCTTAATTTAGCAGTCTTGTCTGCTACTAATTTTCCAGTTGGATTACAATCCCGTATGGAAGAAGTGATTCAAATTATAAAAAATGAATCCAGGAAAGTTTGTAGGATAGCAATATGTGGAATGAAAGGGTCAGGTAAAACCACACTTGCTAAAGCCATCTATAATCAAATTCATGATATATTCACAGAGAAATTTTTCATTGAAGATATTGCACAAGTTACTCAAACAAGAGGGCGTGTTCCTTCAGAAACACAATTTCTTTCTAATTTCCTAAAAACTTTTGGGGTGGGAAGAAGCATGATTCGGGAAAGACTTTTGGGGAAAAGCGTGCTCATTGTACTAGACGATATAATCGAGTATGGTCCATTATTCGATCAATGGGTACTCAACCTATTGTCATATAGTGGAGCGTTCGGTAGACGATCTGTAATAATCATTACAACAAGCGATGAAGACCTAGCGAAGAGACCAGCTTATTCTACTTTTCAGATAAACATAATGAACCCGAATGAGTCCCTTGAGCTTCTCAGTTGGCACGCATTTAGAGAAGCCAAACCAAAAGAGGAATGTCATTTCCTCGCAAAAATGGTAGTTGATTACTGTGGAGGGTTACCTCTAGCTCTTGAAGTCATTGGATCTTGTTTATATGAAAGGCCGAAAGAAGAATGGAATAAAGTATTGTCAAGATTAGAAAGTATTCCCCGCCATGAAGTTCTACAAATATTGAAAATAAGCTTCGATGGCTTACTTAATCAATCGGAAAAAGATTTATTCCTTGATGTATGTTGTTTCTTTGTTGGTAAAGACATAACCTATGTCACGAAGATCCTAAATATCTGTGGAGTAGACCCTGACAGGGGAATAAGAGTTCTCATAGAGCGTAGCCTCATAAAAGTTGAAAAAAACAACAAAGTTGGAATGCATCCTCTGCTACAAGAAATGGGAACAAAAATTGTTCGTGATTTTTCAAGAAAAAGGAACCTGCGAGGAACAATTATCTTTTGGTTGATGAAGATTTCAAACATGCGCTGTCAGAGAAACATCAAGAACATTGAACCTAAGATTCTGATTCAAGTTAACTGAAATGGTTAAGTTTGCATGGTTTCCTTCGAAGGTTATTAGCCAATTTATATATCAATTTACAAAATAAAATATTATTGATTAATAGAATAGTCACTATGTTTAGGATATTGTAAAAGTATTGACTGCTTCACGTTCCTTACAATCAATGGTTCTTTATATATATTGTTCAAATAAGTTGTTTCTGCATTTAAAAAAAAATAGCACTGTCAAGTGCAATGATTATGTTAATTTGAACAAATTGAAGCTTATAATGTATAAATGGTTTTGTGTAAAAGGATATTTATAATTAGGACTTGAACCTGTGTATGAAGGAAGAGATAAATATTAGAGTAAGAGAAGAAAAGACAATATGCACAAAGAAGGTGATAATGCAAGAGACTTTACAGTGTTGTAAGTATTGAAGACAAAACACATTTTCTCCTACCTTGCTTTTGTGAGCATTAAGAAGGTGGATTATTAAGAGGTTGGATAAAGCATTGGATGGAAGGGTTAAGTGTGAGTAAAGGTAGCAAAGGTAGACACTACAAGATCTATTCCATCATTTTCCTTATAGCAAAGGTAGCACTATTGTTAAAGTATTATTTTAACCATTCTTATGTTCTGTCTACACGGATTTTACAGACCCGTATATTTTGATATTCACATTTTTTTTTTACTACCATTTGACTATTTTTTATTATTATTCATTTTTTTTCCTTATAAAATATAAAAACTAACTTTTATTATAAATATTTTATCATTGTGAAAGTTGTCAAATGATGTCAAATAACTGTTTTTTATTTTTAAATAAGTACAAAACGCTAACGTGAACTTTTAAACCAACCTATCCTCACAGGAATCTAACAGCATTAAAAGAAAAACAGAGAAATAATTAAAAGCTTCAAATGTTTATAAAGAGGGCTTACCAAATATCATATATATACTCAAATTGAATCCCAGATTATAGTCATTAGAATCATGACAATATTTTATATCTTTAAACTAACTGACTAAATAAAGCATATTTTTACTTTAAATTTTATATCTCCAAAAAGTTGTTCCTGTAAATGGACTTTACTATAGTAATAATTTTATTATTACTAAGACGTAGAGGATGAGCATAAGTAATGTAAGATGATATTTAAGTGTGTTCATTGATTTCAGTTAAGGTACGAGGGTACGGAGCTATCCTAATAATATAACAGTTGTGTTGAACCAACCACAAAACTAATAGGCAATTAAGAAGACAATATCGAAAATAAACTGTGTTTATTTCTTGCTACAGAATTAACAATCATTAGACTCATTGGAGATACGATACGATGTGTTTCTGAACTTCAGAGGAGGAGACACGCGGGAGTCCACACTTTCATTGATGTGGGACTTCAGAAGGGACAGAACTTGTGAAACTCAACTTAACCATTTATTTAATTACATATTTTAAATAAATAAATTATCATTGTTCTGAACAAAATCCAAACATAAATAGTCACTTTTATGAGGTTTTCCAGACTCAATTAACTTTTCTCGTGATTTTGAACAGTGACGCGGTTTCTTTATTTGTTGAATGCAGTAACAGACTAACTCCCGCAATATAACCAGGTTTAGTTACTTACTTTGTCCTTGAATCTATAATTAAAGTTCATTTTAGTCCGTTTTATCAAAAGAAACTTTAATTATACATCTTCTAAATGTTAAAGATAGTTCAATTAGATTCAATGTTTCAATTAGATCCCTTATTGTTACAATGAATTCTATTTGGTCTCGTTTAAAACTAAATTTAATCTTAATTTTTAGAAATTTGGATTAGATGGAAGGAAAATGGTATCAAATTGAACTTATATAATAAAATAAAGGGTTAAATATGTTTTTTTGTCCTTTAACTTTTAGTCAGAATTAGAATTAGTCAATCTTCAAAATTTTGTCCAATTTAATTCTTCAACTTTAAAAAAGTATGGATTTAGTCCTTTTAATCAAATATTGTTAAGTTTATTTATTGTTTCAAATGTTTTTCATAATAACATTTGAGTTGTTTACACGGATTGACACATTTTCGCAACAGGGACCACTAAAAGTAAATTCCCTATTTACCCATGTTGGAGCATGTCATCGCCTCTAACCTCCGTAGATGTGGAGAGTAACTATTTGGGTGATTTAGCATCAACGCTTAGAAGCCTTTCAAAACTTCTTAGTGTTTTGTTGCATTGTGACATGGAGTTTTTGTTGACAAATAAGACTATTGGATAGACACTCTTTGTATTAAGACTCGCTGTGTTTTACAATAGCACTATATGTATTATTTATAGGTCTTTTAACTTGACTATTCAACCACATATATTAAATATAATGGTTACCAAACCACAATTAATAAAGTTATCCAATTACTACTAAAATCTTATTAATGAACTTCTATACTTAAAGGCAGCTACCCGACTACTACCTAAACACAATTAAATGAACTTCATAATTATTACTAAGAAGCACTCATATCTTTTGCATTGATCCAACTACCTTCATTTAAGTTTTCCAACAAAATCTCCCTGTAAACTTAAATACTTCATTTGTCTTTCATCCTTCATCCCAGTTTTCTCATATGCAGCCCATGTTGTGCTTGTCCCTTTCATTAATAGTCGGGTTCTTTACTATCTCCATAGACAACTTGCTTCTCTCTTTGACTGACTTGTTATTCTCTTTTTCTATGGTTGACTTGTACTTCACTTTGGTCGACCTCTTCTTAACCTTGGTTGACTTGTCCCTAACTAGGTTCTTTACTATCTCTATGGCCAACTTGTCATTAACTGGTTCCTCTCAATAGACCAAGCTCTTTCCAAGAGATTGGACAATTCCCACGCCTTCTTTGCCCCAAACTCATCATCCAATCTTGCTTTCTTTTTTCTAATATTTCTTGTAACTATGCATTTTCTCTTACTTCCCTTTCAATTCTCTATTGTAAAATGCCTATTGCAAGCTCTAACCTTTAAAGAACAGACTTGTCTTCTTCAAGATCCAAGCTATCCACACTCCACACTGAGCCATTTGAGCTATCTAGACGTCTCACTAAGTTATCTGAATTGCTCAACTACCATACCGAGCTTGCTGGGAAGTTCACTTGCTTCGTCGTCTTAATCAAGTTATTTGGACTTCCTACTAAGCTAATTGGGTAGGCCTTATGGTCCACTGATTTCTCTTCATGCTCCACCGAGCTATCTAAGATCACAACACTTTCTGCCAAGCTTTCTAAGCAATTCACACTTGGCCTTCTTCTCCAATTCTCCACTTGCTTGTGCTTGCTCCACGATCTGCATCCCATCATTAACAACACCGCTTCTTCTTCAACTTATTTGAAAAGATTTGGTTGTCTCTTCTATTCCATTTTTAGATCGACAATCTTTTGTGAAATGTCTGACCTTCCCACAACTATAACATTTAACCGATATGCATTCCTTTGTATGATGAAAATTGGAGCAAGGAATCCATGTTAGGGGAGCTACTATATGTGTTTGATTTAATTGTAATGTTTTCATAACATGCAGTATGTTGGTGGCACTCTTTCTTTTACATTTTCGTGGATTTTTAGTGTTTCTGGAATTTTTCCAGAATTCGCCTAGCGACGCCAGGCGACACATGACTTTTGAACTCAATTTCTTGGTTTCTGCCAAAAATCGTTTGGCGACATGAATTGGTTGTCAGGCGACACAACAAAAGTAAACCAGTTTTCTTGGTTCTGACATGAACCGTCTGATAAATGCTCGCTAGGTGACGTGAGAAGAATTAGCTCCTTTTTGAGTTTTTGTGAGTTTTGGGCCATTCTAATCGGGGGGAAAGGGGTCTTTAGCAGTTGGTTGAATGATGGATGACATGAATTGTTGAATTGTGTTTTACTTTGAGGTATTGGATGAATAATTATGTGTATGAACATGATTGTAAGTTTGGGTTTGGGAAGGAATTTGGAACATAATTTTCCAGAGGGTAATTGTTGTATGAATTCCATTGAGAATTTGTGTGTTGGAATGTAAATTAATTTTATGTACAACTGAGAAATGATTGACTATTGGTCTATAGAAATGGACGAAGGAAATGAGATTGGGGATTTTAGGGTTTTCATAGGTGTAGGGAAATTATGGGTTTTACCCAAAATTGGATGCATTGCTTGACGGCCCATGGCTTGCCGCCAGGCGCCAGCACAATGGTGGCGATATTGTGTGTTTTGTGATGCGAAGGTTGCGAAGTTAGGGTTTTGTGGGTGGTTACCTTAGTTTAGGCAGGAATAATGATATAATAGATAAAACATGTAATGGTGTTGAGCTAATACATGGAAGGTGATAGTAATTAAGGTTAAACTTCATTTTAGTTTAAGGTTTGGGAGGAATGAAATGTTGTAGCTATTGGTTGGAGGTAAGTTTACTGTGGCAGGAATTAGAAGCAGGGTTAGGTTCTGTTATGAGGTTCTAGGGCTTGGATGTTCTTTTGGGTTGGTCACATGTTGAGAGTTGTTTCATTGGTGAACACTTGGGTATCCATATAGTTGAATTGGATGGTTGTAGGTACTGTTTGATATAAGACTATGGTCTTTTGGATATCATGGATGAATTGGTTGTTGTCTTAGAGTCTCTTTGAATAGAATTTACTTGTAGTTAAATTCAAGGGTGGCATGTTTCCAAATTGGGAAGGTATAGTATATATATATATGTGTGTGTGTGTGTATGTGTGTTTGTGTGTGTGTGTGTAAGGAATTGATGCACCTGAGTTGGGATATAATGATTTGAAGCATTATTGAAAATATGTAGAGATGTATGTTGTATTCTAGATAAGTACTTGTATGAATTGAGTGTGTTAGAACCTGTCCAAGATTCTAAAAACTAGTAAGATGTATTGTACTGGTGTAGCACCTAACAATGAGGTCTGAACTGTTAGGCGCCTAGCTGAAAGTATGGTTCCGCCAGGCGATAACGGCCAAAATAATGGCTTCTAGAATGCTTGGCACCTGGCAACGAGGGGTGCCTGCCAGGCGGTTTACAACGACTTTTCGCCTCGCGGCACTTAGGTTGCACTAGACGATAGCGCAGGGGCAGGGGGTGAATTAGGAATGTCTTGCGGGGATTACACGACTTTGGATGATACCTTCGAGTGTGAGACATGTTGAGACCCATTTACAAGTGATGGCTCGTAATGGATTGTAAACATGTGGTATTTCCATGTATATTGGTCAATGAGTGGGAGGCTCGTAGAGGTTGGACCACGAGTGGTGGCTTTTGGCAGCATGTTCCATCTTAAGGTGATATAGTGGCACGTTGTAATCTACACGTGATGCATAGGGTTGCATGCTTCTGCATAATACCTATTTCTGTTGCATCTCTTGCAGATACCCCCTATATATATGTACCCCTTTTCCTTTCATCTCTAACCCCTTTTTCATAATATGATACACATCTCTTTCTGTTGGGAAATCATGCACTAAAAACAATAATTTCTACAAGCAGAAGCACACCCACAAATAAGAGTAGAAAAATATAAATAAAAATAAATAGGAAATTTAACGTGGTTCGACACCTCAAGGCCTACATCCACAAACACTCAACAAAAGCATTATCACTCAAAGTGCAATTTTTTGTGGACCAAAATTGCAAACCCTTCATAGTGCAATTTTTCTGGCAAAAACTGCAAACCTTCTAATGACACAACTACCGAAGCCCATCATACACCCAAGAGACATATTGTGTTGTGGTGTTAACTCTCAAATCAACTCGTCACTTTTATAGTAGTTTCCTACTTTTTCTTTCTTCACTTTAGTCAATGCGGGACTGGTGAATACCCACTTCAGAACAACATATTCCTCCTTCACTAAAAGTCTCACATATTAAAAGATCATCTTCATGATTGACTACATTTGCAGAATGAGTACTCTTAGATTTTCCCATCATTTCCTTCATGTGCTGCAAGTCCTCTTTGAATGCTTGACATTTAACTTGTATATGACCAAACTGTCCGCAATAATGGCATTGAACATTAGTAATATCTTTCGATTTAAATTTACCCTGTTGGTAACCATATTTCTTTCTTGGCTCACCTTTAGTTACTAATATTTGACTATCTTCTAAACTTTTATCATCACCCATCATTTGTTGACTCTCCTTCAATGATCTCACCACATCATATAGTCCTAGTGTACTCTTCCCAGCTAGAATTGACTGCACTAGTGGCTTATAATACTTAGGTAATGATGCCAACAAAAGTAATGATTGTTCCTCATCTTTAATACTCTCATCTCCTGCATTCATAAGCCTGGATACTAATTCATTGAACTTATTAATATGATCAAACACATTACATCCATCTTTCATCTTCAATGAGTATAAGTCCCTTTTCATTATCAATTGATTGGTGAGAGTTGTTGATGCAAACTTACTTTCCAATAAATTCCACAAATTCCTTGGAGAAGTCTCTCTCAACACAGTCACTTTAATTTGAGGAGCTAATGCCAATCTAATTGTACTTACTGCTTTTTTCTGAATTGTGATCCACTCGGCATCTTTCATCTCAACAGGCTTTCCCCCCTCTAAAGCACAATCTAGACCTTGTTGCACCAAATAATCTTGAATTGTGCATTGCCATAAGGAGAAATCCATCCTCCCGTCAAATAAAGGAACATCTAGCTTCAACGAAGTCATTGCACAAATTTAAGAAAATTATCAGCACTAACCTTTTTCCAAGGAACCCACGTAAAGTTGCCTTTGTTCAACACTTCAAATTGTTCCTCTTCCTCCCTTGATCAGAACCTCAGCTCTGATACCACTGTTGGGAAATCACGCACTAAAAACATTAATCTCTACAAGCGGAAGCACACCCACTAATAAGAGCAAAAAAATATAAATGAAAACAAACAGGAGATTTAACGTGGTTTGGCATCTCAAGGCCTCCATCCACAAACACTCAACAAAAGCATTATCACTCAAAGTGCAATTTTTTGTGGACCAAAATTGCAAACCCTTCATAGTGCAATTTTTCTAGCAAAAATTGCAACCTTCTAATGACACACAACTACCCAAGCCCCTCATACAACCAAAAGACCTATTGTGTTGTAGTGTTAACTCTCAAATCAACTCATCGCTTTTATAGTAGTTTCCTACTTTTTCTTTCTTCACTTTAGTCAATGTTGGACTTTGGTGAATACCCACATCAGAACAACACTTTCACCTTACAGTTTCTTTTTCCCTTCATGATGCTTTACGCTTTACGTCTTCTGAATGCTTTTTCTGTTCATCAACTATGATACCCAGAGTTTCTAAGAGATTGGGCCACAATCTCATGTATCGATCGTATCCTTTAAAGAAGCATGAAGGGTACTTTGAATGGAACCAGCCAATTCTGCCATTCGCGCTTCCAAACGTGTAGAAACACGGTCTTCCAATTCTTTCATTACCATTGCCTTGCGGGTATAGTCTGCCATGAACGAGCCCAAGGATCATAAAGTTTGATACCAATTGATAAGAATGTAATTCTAAGTGCTTAATAACACCATGAATATACATAAATAAAAACTGTTATTGAAGAGAGATATACATGAAGTTACAAACTGGTTTTTATTCACACATAACTACAGACAACTATTCCTATTTATTGGACTTGACATCAACACTCACACAATCATAACTGACACATTACAAATATTTCATAACATGAAACTTGTGTGCCTTAATGTTCAAATCGCTCTCCTCCCCTGTTTCTCAATAATATTTATTGTATTTATACATTTATTGTTTAACATTAGATTTCAGTATCTTTGTATTATGTTATCAAATATTCATTAATTGTAATCATGCTTAAAGATGGAGAATTGATGGGTTTCAAATGGCTTTTAGGGTAGCAGTTTTGTTATCTAACAGATGTAGCTTTTCACGTAATTCAAAAAAACGATAAACTCCTTGTAACTGCATCACACCCAATAAACGTAAACAAAAATTATACGAAAAATCACCTAAGAAAGCACTTTATATCAATTAAACCAATTTTCAGTGGCAGTCGTTCTTTGTATGATAGAATGAAAGAAATAAAGAAAGAGAAAAACTATGAATTCCATACAACATCTATTCTTTTCCTTTGAAAGCTTAATTAAATATTATTAAGTTTGTCCTTTTCTAAATCGTTTTTAATAGTTTTTATAGAATATCATAATTTCTTCCGATGTTTAAAAGTCTTAATTGAATACAATTAATCTTTTATTAGAAACAAGTTATTTGAATTTGGTTTTTTTGAAATCCGAAGTGAATAAGTGCGGCCCTTAAAGTGCTTAAATTCAATGAGAAGGTGGCACAAAATGAAGTATGCACGCTGAGGTGGGCCAAAGAGGAAAATATAAAACATATATGGAATTTAATGTAGAGTCATTATTGGTGGGTCGCAAACTATTTTTCGTTCATAATGAAAGAAAATTGAATGTTATATCGTATTTTCAACTTTTTTTTTTATTAGCATTTTCTGTTTTATGACAACATGTAATTCGTAAATTATTTTTTAATTTTTGGTGCAAAATATAGAGTTTTTTTATCCTGAAATTTCTTATGAGATGACATCTTTAACATCGGTTCTTCACCTACGAAAAGTTGACTTCCATTCTTTTGATGGAGTTGGCTTCTTCTTCATCATCATCACCATCTTCATCTTCATCCTTCTTAAAATCAGAACCGGTATTCATATATGATGTGTTCATCAACTTTGGGGGAGAAGACATCGGTAGAAGGTTCGTTTCTCATCTCCATTCTGCCCTTTTACAAGCTCAAGTCAAAACTTTTATTAGCCAGGAAAATGTTCAAGACGGACTGAATCTGGAAGAACACATGCGAGAAATAGCAGTTTCTAAGATCGCAATAATCGTTTTCTCCAAAACATACGCTGAATCTACATGTTGTCTTCTTGAGCTTGAAAAAGTAATTGAATGCCACCAAACCTTTGGGCAAATTGTTCTGCCCATATTTTACGAGATTGATCCATTTGATGTACGTGATCAGAAGAATGATTTTGGAAAAGCGTTGGAAGAAACTGCAGAAAAAAGCTATTTAGGAGAACAAGGGAAACATGCGTTGTCAAGGTGGAGCCATGCACTCAACACAGCTTCAGGTATCAGCGGTTGGGATCTCAGAAATTTCAGGTAAGCACATGAATCCTTCCTACTTTCTTTAGTTTGAGAGTGAATGAAGCATATGTTGTTAAGGTTGTGATTTAATTTTGGTAACACATTATCATCTTGAAGGCATGATGCTGAATTTGTGGAGGTAATTGTTAATCGCGTTCAGACATTACTGGACTATAAAGACTTGTTTATTACCGAATTTCCTGTTGGATTAGAGTTTCACGTGGAAAAAGTGATTGGATGTATTGAAAATCATTCCACCAAAGTATGTATGATAGGGATATGGGAAATGGTTGGATCGGGTAAAATTACCATAGCCAAAGCCATCTATAATCAAATTTACCATTTATTCATTGGTAAGAGTTTTGTTGAAAATCTTAGAAAAGTTTGGGATCCTGTATCTAGATGGCATCTTCATTTGCAAGAACAACTACTTTACGATGTCCTAAAATCCAAGATTAGCTTGAAAAGCACTTGGATGGGAAGAGTTATGATCGAGAACGAACTTTCTCGAAAAAAGTTGCTCATTGTGCTTGATGATGTGAATGAGTTAGGCCAATTACGAAATCTATGTGGGAGTCGTGATTGGTTCGGTAAAGGAACTGTGATAATCTTTACAACTAGAGATATTCACTTACTGAACCGACTCAAACTTAATTATGTTTATAGCATGGATGATATGAAGGAAAATGAGTCCCTTGGCTGTGATGGCTTCGGAGAAGCAAACTCAAGAAAAGACTTGAATGAACTTGTAAGAAACGTAGTTGTTTATTGTGGAGGGCTACCACTAGCTCTATAAGGTCTTTGGTTCCTTTTTATGTGGTAGGACAAGGGAATAGGGGGAGAGTTTATCATTGAGTAATAGTTTGTAGTTGAGAAATCCATCGGAGATCTACGCAATATACTGCTAATAAATTTGAAAGGTTGCACAAGTCTAAGCAGTCTCCCAAAAGAGTTATATAAGTTGAAATCTTTAAGAACTTTCATCCTCTCTGGTTGTTTCAAGATTGACATATTGGAGGAAGATATAGTGCAGATGGAATCCTTGATAACTCTAATGGCTGAAAATACAGCTGTGAAACAAGTACCCTATTCATTTGTCTGCTCAAAAAGCGTTGCATATATATCCCTACGTGGACTTGAAGGATTGTCAGATAATATTTTTACTCCTATCATTCGAACTTGGTTGTCACCAACAATGAATCCCCAATCTTATATCAGTCCGTGTTACATGGATATGGAGAGTATTAATTGGAGCGATCTTACGCCATTGCTTGGTGGGCTTCCAAATATTTGAAGTGTTTTGGTTCAATGTGACACAGAGTTTCAACTATCTAACCAAGTAAAAACAATTCTTTTCCACCACGATGTAGATTTTACAGAGTCAAGAATTTCAAAGCATCAGTTGAGGTTCTTTTTTATTGGTGTTGGATTACAATGAATTCTTCAACACTCTCAACGATAGCGTTTCCGAGGTTCCTTCTCTAGCTCTTACTTTCCGTGTACATACCTTCACCATTCACTTTAGTAATTAGTTAAGACAACATGAAATGACCCTAATACACCATCAAAAGTAAACTACATAACTCATCTTTTATGAACCTGTTATTTTTATTGTAGCAAGGTTTCATTTATAAATACTTGACTTTAATAACGATCAAATTGAGGTGACTAATTGGAGGAATACATTGTAATATGAATAAAAGACCCCATGTTTGCAATTTGGAATGATAAAATAATGATTGTAGGTGATCATTTGAATAGAAAAATTACATATATGACTAAGCTTTTAATCTGCTAGTATAGGGATTGGAAAGCAGTGAGAAATTTAATGTCTGTTTTGCCCTGTTTCTCACTCCTCTCATTATACCTTAGTGGGGGAAATTTGTAAAAAGGGGTCATTTTGACCAAAAATTTGTAAAAAAGGATCGTTTAAAATTTTATTTGCAGAACTGGGTCGTGTCGTCAAGGGGGAGGACGACTTTGAAGGTGAAGTCGTCCTCCCAAAGGTCGGTTTCGACTTTTTTTTTTTTTTAAATGAAGTTGTCCGGCTGAAGGTCGGTTTTTGGTTTTGCGTTAGTGAAGTCGTCTTTGCGAATGACGACTTCATTTTAGTTTTTTTTTTAACAGTGGTAATAAATTGAAATAAAAATAGAAATAAACTTTAATATATTTTTTAAATGATTAAAAATTAAAATACAATAATTTAGTAACTTGAAAATAATGAAACAGTCATCTATGTCTTCCGGTTCCACATGTTGGTCTTCTTCTGGGTCTATTGGGACGTGTTAGTGGTTGTTGTTGTGGTTCATCATCGTCATCGTCATCTTCATCTTGATGACTTTGGACATTTTGAGGAATTTGTGGTGATTGGGAAGGCATTGGCGAAGGATAGAATGGCATTGATGATGAAGATCTTGGATAATAGGTAGATGGTGGTATCATGGTTGTGGTTCCAAACATATGTGATGGACCAACACCATAAGTTGACTGATGCGGGAAGAAACCGTATGAGGAAGGGATGTGTTGGAATGAGGTGTTTGATGGGTTGTCAAATTGAGGATGTGAATGTCCAAACATTTGACCTTGACCCATAGGGGACTGTCCGAAAAAGGGTTGGTGATGATGCATGAAATCTGGAGAAGACCCAACATGGGCAGTGTAGGGTTGTGAAGCAGGCTGAGAAGGTTCTTGTGATATGTCGTACTGTAAAATAAATAACATGGTTATTGCCATGAATAAGTATGTATGATAAACAAATGTACTACAAATGTATTATAAATAACCTCATCGTCGGAAGATTTTGATGGAGATATATAGCGGATAGTGTGGTTGATGTACCACTGCATATACGGTGTTTCATCACGCAAATGACCGTTTCTGCTGAACGGTGTACCTTGAATGATCCGATTTTGACGATCATTCCAAATTGCAATCCATTGGTGACGATGTGCCACCCAATCTCTATCGTTTCTCCCCTTCAAGTCATCCCTGTGAACTTGATCCAGGTTAACCGGCTCAGGCGGAATGTTTTGTCTTAAACCAAATTGACGCATCACCCTATCCGCCTGATGGATTTCTACTGTCGCGAAGCAAATTATTGGTACTATTGCTCTGGACATCGGAGGGATGTCAACCACAATCAATCGACTAACTTCGGGTTGAATGTAAGGCCTCCACAAGAACTGAAACCAAATTGTAGACATTAATTTTAAACTTTTAAAAACAAAAAACTTGCAATTACCTTAAGTATTACCTGTCTTGTACGTATTTGATCAAATCTCAACCGAAAATCAGTAACTGAAATTGAAGCTGGATTTATCTGATGCGTTACGTTCATATGACAAAGCTTGAAATGGTAAGCAAAAAGCGCTTGCTAAGGAGTTTGGAGATTGGGAAGAGTCTTACAATGAACTTCCCAGGTGGTATCAAGCTGTACAAGAAAGCAATCTCGGCACAATAATTCAATGCACTGGATCTCCTAGACTTGTTAGTGGTCAACCTGACCCTTCTTGCTATATTATGGAATGCGTATTTTGGTCTTTTGGACCATGCATTCAAGGGTTTAATTATTGCAAGCCAATTGTCCAAATAGATGGCACATTTCTCACAGGAAGATATCAGGGGACATTGCTAACAACACTAGCTCAAGATGGGTCACGTAATATATTCCCTTTGGCCTTCGCGATAGTGGAAGGAGAAACAAAGGAGGCCTTGATATGGTTTTTTCAACTCTTAAGGGAGCACGTTACACCACAATCAAACCTCTGCTTGATAACAGACAGGGGGAAAGGCATATTGGCAACCCTACAATCTGAAGAAGTACAATGGGAAGCAGATGGATTGCAATCAGTATACTGCATACGTCATATTGCTTCCAATTTCAACAAAAAATTCAAGAATCACTAATTGAAAAACCGGTTAAAGAATATGGGTAATAAAATTTTTCTTTCAGTCACCATATTCGATAATTAAATTAACTAATATAATTGCATTTTTACAGCTTACGAGGTCAAACAACCCATATTCGATGCTAAATTTGCGGCTTTGAGATCACATTCACCAGAAGTGGCATCTTGGATCGATAGGATACCACTACAAAAATGGA
>Ga0209589_1005919_pt1 | contig 20535 bp, 13 predicted proteins | sample CowpeawhiteBW_FD_187525 | JGI IMG/M metagenome (GOLD analysis project Ga0209589, IMG submission 187525) | Root nodule microbial communities of legume samples collected from California USA - Cow pea white BW (SPAdes) (version 2) | ecosystem: Host-associated > Plants > Roots > Nodule | place: USA... | reverse complement strand
TATCTTTTATTTGCTTAGAGGCCCCTAAACTCTTCTATATAAGGGGTGCTCCTAGACATGTAAAAGGGTTGAACATTTTGAAGTAAAAACACTCTTGTGTCTCAACCATTTGTGAGAGTTTCCTCCGTTGGGAGTGAATACTTTTAAGCCTTATCTTGCATAGCAAGTGGCGGCACACATCCACTCATCTTCAAGGTTGCCATGGCTTATATCCTAGCCTTGTAGTGGCGTGCTTCTCACATTTTTACCATTTCTTTCCTTTCCATTTTATGTTTTCTTCTTCCTTTAATTGTTCTCGGTTTTCTATGGTTTATGTGCTTTCCATTTCCTTTTTGTTTTGAATCAATCCATCATCTTCTTTTGAGCTTTGTGAAAGGAACCTTCACATCTAGATAGCTTGCTATCTTAATGTCCAATGGGGATTTCACTTAGGTTTCTTAATCAACTCACACCATATTCAATAATCTTAAAAGAAAACAAGATAATCCTTCATCAACAACAATGTTGTAAGCCAAAGATTGGTGGAGAAACTCCACTTACCAATAAGCTGTTGGCAAAAGCAATACAAGTCTAAATGTTGAAGCAAGATTTTGATGATGATAAAAGAAGCTTGAAAGCCATCTGGAAGACAATATGAAGACCATATGTTGTTATGTTTAAAGCTATCTTGTAAAATGTAATTAGATTAAGTTAGAAGCAGTATTGTACAAGACAATTCTAGTATTTCTCGAAATATCAAAATGATAATCGATTATCACTTAGAATAATCGATTATCCTGAGCTGAACCATTTTTTTCAAGAATGCACTGGATAATCGATTATCACTTCTGATAATTGATTATCTGTTCAAAAATTTGTTTTCCATAAGCCACACTGGAATAATGGATTATCACTAGTGATAATCGATTATCCTGGTCTGTTGGGCGCGACTGTTTAGCTTTTTGACCTAATTTCTGGAACCCCTATTTAAGGAACCTCAGAGTTACTTCTCACTTACCTTTTTTAGAAGCTAGAGTACTAGTATTGTGACTACAAGAGAGTTCTCTGAGTGTTCTCAATAGAAGCTTTGAAAAACCTAGTGTGGGTAGAGCGATAACTTTTCCTGAGAGGTGTTCTAGGAGATTAGGTGCTGCTGTTGTTGCTAGGAAAGCTAAGGTCAAGGTTCTTTGTGTGATTTAGAGAAAGGTGTTCATTTCTTGTGTGATTCAAGAGAGGTGTTTTCTTTCCTTACACTCTTAATATCTGATTGTAAATCTGTTACTTGTTAGTGATTTAGTTAATCTCGTTTTTAAGAGATTAAGAACTGGACGTAGGGTCTTTTGATCCGAACCAGTATAAGTACTTGTGTTCAATCTTCTTCTTTATCTCTTTATTTAATCTATTATTGTGTTTAAAAGAAATTATTTATTGATCTAATTGATAAAATTTGGAAAAATTTTAAAGTACTAATTTTATTATTTAAAAACCAATTCACCCCCCTCTTGGTTTTGTCCGCACGCTCAAACATTCCGCTGCGCGATACCAACACAAGCTTCCTTGGAGGTGCCCCTTGCGGTTTTTCACGTTTTTAGCTCATTTTTATCGTTTTTATGCACATTTGACAACACCCATTGAGGGTTTTACGTTTTGAATTCGTTTTCTTGCTTGGGAATTTCGTTTTGTGGGTTTTATAGACTTGGAACAGCACCCATTAATGGGGTTTTCAGATTTATATATCACAACACCATTTTTTGCATTCCATTGAAGCTTGAAATCTCTCTTTGCTCTTGATTTGTGTTTTCAGAATTCAAAAGGTAGGGATTTTGGTTTTCTTTTTGTGATTCCAAAATTGTGGTGTCTAATTGCTCATTTCCATGTCTAGCTAAATTCGTGTATTGCCTCCTTGATGAAAAATGCAATGAAGCTTTGAGGTTGTGCTTGCTTGTGAAATCTGCCATGTCTCTTTGTTCTCATTCGGGAATGCATTGTGATGAATCTATTTGTGCTTAATTTACAGAGTAATTGCATGTGTTTGGGTTAAGTTATGTTCATGCTTAATTTATGTAACTTGGCTGTCACGAATTTAAGGATATGTGCATTGCTTAATTGCATAATTAAGCTAGATTGTAATTTTCGCTTAGTGGATTATTATCTAGTGGATTGAGAGAAGGCAGAGGTGTTAATTTGGTGGCCTATGATAAGTGAAATTGTGTTTGAATCAAGGATGTCAATACGGTTTTAATCACTCTTTGCATTCAATTTAATCTGTTGATTAACATTTTGAATTTGTCTGCCAAACCCCCCTGTGTTATTATTGTGTTCATCTGGAAATTGAAGCTTTGAATGAAAATATTGGTCGTTGGGAGACGACTTGGTTCACTTACACATACTACATTTAATATGTTTTAATTTGGTGGGGTACGGCCTCTATCACAAAGTATCCACCCTTACACTTCCAAAATATGCAAAAACAACACAAAAGACTCTTGAGTCACACAAGAATCACACCAGCACAACAAGAACCCTCTTGCAGACCTGGAAAACCACCAGGCACACACACAAAGATTGAGAAAGATCAAACCTTAGTGGTAGCACAACCTTGCCTACCACAAACCACTTTCTCCAAGCTTCAAACCAAGCCAAAAGCTCCAAGAATTGATCCAAGATTAATCTTCAACAGCTGCAACATCTATGATCACGAAGGAGAGACTTTCCACACGTTTTCAGAACCAAATCGTGCTCTAAAATGATCAACAGACCTCTCTTTCGAAAATCACAGCTTTTATAGTCAAACTGTTACAAAATTCAACAGGTTAATTTTCAAATCAATCGGTTGATTTCACTTGACTTAAGTGAAATCAGTCGATTAAAAACTAAATCAACTGATTGAATTTGTTGCAGTTTAAGACTATTGCAGCCAACCTTTTAACTTTTTAAAAAGCCATTCAACAGATTAAAATATACATTTTAACCTGTTGAAAAACCATTCAACAGATTAAAAACATAACAAAGACCAAACTACATCTAATTAATGCTTTAAGGTCTACAACATAAATTACAAACCACAAGTACACTTTCTTAATGATGTAACTACATGGAGAGCACACGTTGATGAAGGATTATCTTGTTCCTTTTTAAGATTATTGAATATGGTATGAGTTGATTAAGAAATCTAATTTTGTGTTTGAATCAAGGATGTCAATACGTTTTTAATCACTGTCGCATTTAATTTAATCTATTGATTAGCATACGAAATCTGCCAACCCCCCCTTGTGTTATAGTGTTGTGTTCATCTGGAAATTGAAGCTTTGGACGAAAATATTGGTCGTTGGGAGACGACTTGGTTCAACTTTCACATACTGCATTTAACTGTTTTAATTTGGTGGGGTACGACCTCTATCATGCATTCATCGAAAATCAAGCTTTTGCAAATTGTACACGACCTCCATCAATCTCCCTCGGATGAAGATTCTTTCTAATTCCCATATCTTTTAAATCATAACGGGCATTAACATGATCTTTTGTCTTTCCCTGAATGTCTAAAAGAGTTCCAAAATTGTGACGTAATTTATTTTGGGACCAATAGGACAATTAAAAAGAGATTGACCTCTTCTTCCATGGACCACCTTTCTTTCTTTTTTTATTCTTTCCAAAATCATTGCTAAAATCCTTTAAGATCTCAGGGATTTCAATCCCTCCTAAAATAGTCGGTGCAAGTTCCCATCTTCCCATTAAAGAACTTTTGATTAACTATCCATGCATGAGTTGCTGGTAAAAAGACACGATGATTCATATAACACATCTTATGACTATGTGTCAAGTATGATGAATAAGTATCATAATTGAAACACGAACATGACAACCTTCCTTTAGTGCTGCAACCTGACAACATGGCATACGTAGGATAGTCACTGATAGTCCATAAAAGAGCTGCATGCATTTGAAATTGTTTATCTGTTGAGGCATCATATGTTTCTACACCCATTTCCCATAATTCCTTTAGTTCCTCCATTAGTGGTTGCAAATAGACATCAATGTCATTCCCAGGTGATTAAGGTCCAGGAATTAATAGTGACAACATTGTGTATTCAGGTTTCATGCATAACCATGGTGAAAGGTTGTACACCACCGTCATGACTGGCCATGTACTATGTGATATACTCATAGTCCTAAGGGTTGAAGCCATCACTCGTTAGATCAAGTCTAACATTGCAAGGCTCAATAGAAAAGTTAGGATAATGTCTATCAAAATTTGTCCAAGCTTCAATATCGGCAGGGTGTCTCATTTTTCCATCTTTTGTGCGCTCTTTTTCATGCCATCTCATAGACTCTATAGTGTTTGAGCATATAAATAGCCTTTGAAGTGTAGGAATCAACGTAAAGTGCCTCAAAATTTTTGCAGGCACTTTCTACTTATTTTTTTGTTGCTCTAACTTACCATTTACTTCACTAAATTCCTTCCATCTTGAAGTTTTACACTTCTCACAAAAATTGTCTATCTCATGCTCCTTCCAATATAACATGCAATCATGTGGACATGCATGAATCTTCTTATAATCAAGGCCAAAATCTTTAATCATTGCCTTTGCTTTATTGAAATATTCAAGAATGTTTAGAATTGGCATGACTTCTTTCAATAATTTTAAAAGGTTAGAAAATGAGGCATTGCTCCAGCCATTAAGACATTTCAACAAATAGAGTTGAATTACGAAAGAAAGAGTGGAAAAACTTTGGCATCCGTGGTATAACTCTTGTTTTGCCTCATTAATCAAGCTGTAGAAATTTTTTGCGTCCTCATTAGGACCGTCGCTACCTCCACTTCCTTCTACCACATTTCTGAACGTGTCATGCAATAAGCCATCAATATTATCTTCCTTGTCTTCATCACTTACAATAGGCAACGATTGTATTTTCTCCCCATGGTTTACCCAAATGTTGTATCCTTTTAGAAATCCTATAGCTATTAAATGATCATATACCACATCTCTTCATGCCTAATAAAGATTTCTACACTTGGAACCAGGGCATAAAATCTCATCCCCTTGAGCTTTTCCGCTAGAATATGCAAAATCTAAAAAGAACTCAACACCATTTATATACTCTTTACTAAATCTAGCAGATTTAGTCCACACTTTGTCCATCATCTTTAATCTAAAAGATGATCACTGACAAAATATACTCCAACCCTTTTGCTCTAGCTCTTTCGTCCTTCTGCCTATTTTTTAACAAAAAAATACTTTAATAATTTGATAGTTTTCCTACTTGTAAAATCAGAATAACAACACAACAAAACATTGAAATAATAATTTGGTCTATCTTAACTACATGTTTCACCATATTTCAATCTAAAAATGCGATTTTAGTAGGAATGACTTACAAACGTAAAGACCCACAACTACAAATTTAGGCACTTTAAACAACAACTCATTTGCTCCAAATTATAGATTTCCACTGATATCAGTTTCCACTGGATAAAAAAACGCAATCAAAAGGGGAATCAAGCAACAAAAAATACCCTAACCGACAATGAAAAGTAGTGAAATTAAGGTGTATGATATGACAAGATGGACACAAATCAAGGTGAAATAATTTTCCATTATTATATTACAAGACACAAGAAAGGTGGCCATGATTTGTGATTATGGTGTTGAATAATATAGTGAGCAACTTCAAATTTACTAAAAGAATATTAAACAACTTGGGTGGGAATGGTTCATTCAATGGACATGCAATAGCAGTATGGGAATCTTGTTAAGCAACTCATTATAGTGCTTCTAATACTTTCCAGCCAAATGTTTTAAAAAGAAGATTTAATGACACTTTCACTACCAAGGAATAACTTTCCAAACTACAAGTTAGCTACAGTACATACAAGTCAAAACTAGTCTATTATGAGGATCATTCTAGTTATCAAGGGGAAATTAAATATATCATTTTTCCTGTCACCTTGACATATTTTAAAAACTCTAGCCACCTTCAGATTCTTCGCAAGTCTCCTTAACCTTTGCTCCCTATGTAATTGAAAATTATTAGCCTCAAAATACAATCAGTACACTTAACAAGACAAAAACTTCATTAACATAAGGTTCCTTTCTTATCATCACAAATTAATACATTCAATCCTTTACCTTCACTAACGGGATTCAAAATTTCATACATACAAATTAACTTGTGAATCAGCATGGTAAACTTCTTGTCTTATCAAAAAATTACAGCATGGTGCAAGAATACCAACAACTTAGTAGTTTTTAAGTTATATTATATCAGAAAATATATAAGAACGATCCAGTCAATTCTCTCTAAGCTACATGGTTTATGTTACCACAAGCAACAAAACACTAAACTGAGCTATTAAGAAATTTAACATCTAATCATAGAATTGGACATACGAGTCAAGTGCATCTATTACCCTACATCATAACATCTTTCTTTGAGTCATTAGCTTGCATAAAGCAAAAGCTGACTAATAATAAAATCTACAGTGATATCATCCACCTGATCAGGCAAAGTAATTCAAAAACACACCATTAGATATTGTCTCACTTATAAATTACGATACAACCATAACTTAATAAAGAAATATGGCCAACTTATTAATCTATTTATGGGTTTTTACACTTGACCAGCATAATGTTTCTTTTATGAAATGCAATAGAATTTAAATTTAGAAGCATTTAATGCCTTTTTGTTCTCTCTTCACCTTTATATAAATGATTAACAATGGTTAATTATGAGTAATAAATTCCAAGCATTTGAGCTATATGGTTCGATCTAAGCATAAATTTCTATCAGCTTTCAGTGGTATAACTCAAACACCAAATAATGATATTCCCAATTGTGTGTGGGTAGAAAAAGATATGTTTATGATATACTAGAGTTATACTTTCAATCCCATATGAAGGAATTGGTTGAAACTAATTCCCTTTTATGGTAGGTTTAAGTATTGATTAAGCAAAATATAAAATGAAATAAGGTGTAAAGACATTCCAAGGTTTCGAGAAGATCGCTTAATTTTGAGGTTGATTTTCAACTTCAGTTTTACATGGCTTTGACATATTCAAACACTGAATAAAGGTTAGAAGTTCAAAAGTTCAACACCAATGCAAAAATAGACATATGATTTGGTAGCCTTTTAATAAAAAGGCAGATGCAGATTTCCAACTACAAATGGAAATAAAGAGTCAAATACAAAAGGTCACATCAAGATGGTATTGAGAATATAAATGAACACTTTATACATACAACTCTGTAAAAGGTAGGTGATGTGGTGAAGTTTTGAATAAAATAGATAGAAAGACAAATTTTATTGATATCAATACAATATAATTTCCTAATTGATATCAATACAATAAAATTGTATGAAAGTAAAGTAAGAAAAACTTTGTAGGCTTACGATTAGAAAATGAACATGTTGTGTTTGAGGTTATGTGAAACAAAAGCTCTAAATAAAATAATTATCAGGATCAAAGGCAGTTGTGTATGGAATGTCTTCAATGATATCAGTATTAAGAGTAAACCCAAGTAAGATCACATCTCCAATATACTTGATTCCAAGGTTACCAGAAAAAGAAAAGGCAAAGATAGAGTTTGGAGAGTAGCATTTAAAGCACCTTCACAGTTGTGGTTGCTTCATGTTGTCAATGCCTTTCAAGTTAGTAATCAACATGGGAATTTGGACATCTAAATACAAGTTGTTGCTTGCTTTTACCAATCGTTCAATTTCAGCAAGTCATTTGGTATGTTCTTAATTCCTTAATTTTTCTAAAATAATACAAGATTATTAAAATATATTATTTAGAACCTTAAAATAATACAATAATATTAAAATATAAAACAATGTAGACTCGTGATTCTCTTAACCACACATTAAAAGAAATGGTTTTCACATCTATATGCTTCTTACTTATAAGAAAACATCTCTTAATCAAACACTACGTAAATAATCAATAGATTAGTAAAGTTAGTTGCATATTCAATAGCAATTGTTTTAAATAGCAAAATTTTGAACTTTTGGATAACTGTGAACTTTAAGTTTGTTCCTAGCATTATGTAGTGATTTTGTTTTTTTTTTTTGGTATATTTGGATGATTGTAAAATTCTTTATACTTTAAGCCTCATGCTCTTTGGATATTATAAAGTATGCGATGTTTTATTTAATTAGATTTATCTATTAAATGGGATGTTACATTTATGGTATCAGAGCCTTCGTTCATTAGAGTTTGTGGACTTTTGTGCTTGCTTAGCTTTCACTATGTCTTCCTAGTGTTGTTAGCTAAGTTTCTCTTCTAATCAAGTTTGACTGATGGTTTCTCTTATGTGTTTAGTGAGATGGCACCCCCTCGTGTAACTCCTAAACCCCCTCGGGGCGATGCGGTAGATATTGCAAGGGCGATTGAGGCCATAGTGGCAGCCCTAGCCTAGCAAGGCAATACTATGATGCAACAGCATGAAGCTTCCATGCAGCGACAAGCGACATCATTAGAGTAACAACAATTGGTCATGCAACAGATGTGTTGGTATCGCGCAGCGAAATGTTTAAGCGTTTGGACAAAAACCAAGAGGGGGTGAATTTGTTTTAAGTAATAAAATTAATACTTTAAAAATTTTCCAAAATTTATCGATTAAATCAAATATTAATTTCTTTAAATACAATAACAGATGAAATAAAGAGATAGAGAAGAAGATTGAACACAAGTATTTATGATGGTTCGAATCAAAAGACCCTACGTCCAATTGTTAATCTCAAAAAAACGAGATTAACTAAATCACTAACAAATAACAGATTTACAATCAGATAGTAAAAGAGTAAGGAAAGAAAACACCTTTCTTGAATACACAAGATATGAACACCTTTCTCTGAATCACACAGAGAACCTTGACCTTAGCAGCAACACTAAATCTCCTAGAATACCTCTCAGGAAAAGTTATCGCTCTACCTACACTAGGTTTTTCAAAGCTTCTTTTGAGAACACTCAGAGAACTCTGTTGCAGTCACAACACTAGCACTCTAGCTTCTAAAAAAGGTAAGTGAGAAGTAACTCTATGGTTCCTTAAATAGGGGTTCCAAAAATTAGGTCAAAAAGCTGAACAATCGCGCCTAACTGACCAGGATAATCGATTATCACTAGTGATAATCGATTATTCTAGTGTGGTTTATGAAAAACAATTTTATGAACGGATAATCGATTATCAGAGGTGATAATCGATTATTCCAGTGCATTCTTGAAAAAAATGGTTCAGCTAAGGATAATCGATTATCTCACTTTGATTTTTCGAGAAATACCAAAATTTCCTTATACAATATTGATTCTAACTATTCTAATTACACTTTACAAGATAGCTTTAAACACAACAACACATGTTCTTCATATTGACTTCCAGATGGCTTTTCAGGCTTCTTTTATCATTATCAAAATCTTGCTTCAACGTTTAGACTTGTATTGCTTTTGCCAACAATCTCCCCCTTTTTTATGATGATCAAAATAATATGTTTAAAGTATCTGCAATCAAAATATCTTACAAGTAGATTTGTTAGTAGCACTGTTTCGTTTAAACTTTTAAACTTTTTCTCCCCCTGTTTTGATCATATGAAAAAAAGTTTTAACATAGAAGCTCCCCCTCAATTAGACAATGGTAAAGAATAACAAAAGATAGACTTTTATTAAGAATTAAGAAAAACTGGAAAACATATTACAAGTGCAATAAAAAAATAACTATGATGTAGACCTTTAAAAGTCTTGACTCATGTCATCACCTTCATCATATTTATCAAACTTATGTTCTAAGTTAGAAATCCTAGAATCTAGTCCTCTAATTAAGCCAATGACTTCTTCATGTCTGTGAGTGGAGAGAAGAAAGAATTCTTCAAGTCTCTGGTTGAGGTTTAAAATGTGATCCTCTAAAGAAGAGGATGAGCCACCAACACCACTGGATGATCCAATATTTGTGTCAACAGGAGGAATAGGAGCAATTGGAGGATTCTCTTCTTCTTCATTGTCCGAGGAAGGCATATCATCCTTGTGAATGTAGGTATTCCCAAAAGGAATAAATTTCATCTCCTTCGAGGAGTTTTCTGCAATTTTGTTTGCCTTAGTGGTTTTGTGAGATTGTTCATCAGAGACATTTACCCCTGTGTACTTACAAATACAAGAGATGAGCAAGGAATACGGGAGTGGATACTGAGGCAATCTCTTGGCTTTAAGCATGGTGTCAAGAATGATGCTTGGCCAATGAATAGGAATGTGGTTCAGCATAGCATAAATGATCATAAGATCTGCTTCACTGCACTGTGCATGATTTGTACCACGTGGACATAAAATCCAAACAATGAGATAGTGAAGCAGAAGCTCATCGACTTTGAGAGGTCCGGCTAGCAATTGGCGGCCTATTTCTTGATCCTGGCGTCGCATAAAGGATCTATAAGCGAATATTCGGTTGAACCCTTCAATGCCAGCAGTGAGGATTGGAGATGTGCCATCATAAATGGGAAATTGTGCAAAATTTTCCCAAATATCATCATCCAGAATAATTTCAACACCTTTCACCTTTGTAAAACCCACTCTATCTTTGAATTTATAATTGAAGTAGAAGGCTTGTACCAAATCGGGGTAGTATGTGCCTTGCATTTCTGTGAAGAATTTTATCCCTTGTTCACCAAGAAAAGTAGGGATTGTGAAATGGCGATTGATAAACCATTGAGACTGGATGAATTTTGGAGTGATAAGGGGCTTGTCTTTCCACAATGTGATGAATTTAGATCTTCTTTCTTCATCTGAAATCCATCCTTCAATGGAAGCAGTCCTACTGGGTTGAGAGGCACGAGATGCAGTCCTTCTGCGGGTAGGAATTTTTCTACATGATGGTTCAGCCATTTTTGAGATAAAGGAGGGGGAAGCTTTGAGAGTTTTGGAGAATTTTTGAGAAAATGAGAGGTTCTTGAGTGTTGATAGGGAGAAAAGAGTGTTCTGGCGACCAAAATGGCTAGTATTTATAGAGAAGTGTCCCTAACGGTCATATACACGCGTTTTAATGCAAATCTAGCCGTTACAACGACTAGTTTTTAAAATTTTTTTGGTCTAACAACGTGTAATAATCGATTATCAAAAGGTGATAATCGATTATTGGTTCATGAACTGGGCAAAATATGAATGCTGATGAGCTGATAATCGATTATCCTAAGTGATAATCGATTATTCCAGTGAGTTTTTGATTTTGGCTCAGAATTAAGGATAATCGATTATGGCCGCAAATAATCGATTATTACAAAATGTTTTTGAATTTTAAGGCTGAGAATTTAAGGATAATCGATTATTGCCCAAAATAATCGATTATTCCAGAATGTTTTGGGATTTTTAAGAGTGGCTGATAATCGATTATTGACACTTATAATCGATTATTGACGCTATTTTTCGGATTTTTAAGGATTTTGAGTTTTTGGCAATTTAAGAGATCTCTAATATGCCTAAGTCTCTTCTTAGTTCATAAAATCTATCTTTAGCTAAAGGTTTGGTAAAGATATCAACTAATTGATGCTTTGTATCTACGTATTCTATCTCACAATTCCCTTTATTAATGTGATCTCTTAGGAAATGATGCCTTATTTCAATGTGCTTTGTCCTAGAGTGCATTATGGGATTTTTGGTTAAGTTAATAGCATTGTTATTATCACATTTCAGAGGTATGTGATTTAGAAAGATATTATAGTCTTCTAGTTGTTGTTTTATCCAAAGAATTTGAGCACAACAGTTTCCAACTGCTATGTATTCAGCCTTTGTGGTTGACAAAGCTACACAAGCTTGTTTCTTAGAGTGCCAAGAGACTAATGAACATCCTAAGAGGTGACAAGTACCACTGGTACTTTTTCTATCTATTTTACAACGACCATAATCAGCATCTGAATAGCCTATCAAATTAGGAGATGCTTCTGAAGGATACCAAAGTCCAAAACATGCAGTTCCTTTTAAATATTTTAAAATTCTTTTCACGGCAGTAAGATGTGATTATTTTGGATTGGCTTGAAAACGAGCACACACACATACAGATTGCATAATGTCAGGCCTACTTGCAGTAAGATACAACAAAGAACCTATCATGCCTCTAAACATAGTTTGATTTACCTCTATTCCTGATTCATCTTTGTCTAAGTAGCAAGAAGTTCCCATAGAAGTACTTGCTTCCTTAGCAGTATCCATTCCAAATTTCTTAAGTACTTCTTTACAGTACTTAGATTGAGAAATGAAAGTTCCATTTTCCAATTGCTTGATTTGTAGACCCAAAAAAGAATGTCAATTCTCCCATCATTGACATTTCAAATTCTCCCTGGCAACTGGAGCATATGTCTCATCATAGTTTATACCCTCTTCTTTTTTGTATCCCTTTGCTACAAGTTGGACTTTGTTTTTAGTGATGTTTCCATCTTCATCCAGCTTGTTTCTGAACACCCATTTTGTTCCTATGACTTGGTGTGAATCATCCCTAGGAATGAGTTCCCAAACTTCATTCCTTTCAAATTGATTCAGCTCTTCTTGCATTGCTATACACCATTGATCATCTTGAAGAGCTTCTTCTACACTTTTGGGTTCTATCTGTGAAACAAAAGCAACAGTCATACAGAAATTTGACATATTTCTAGTAACTACTCCCTTTGATATATCTCCAATGACATTTTCCAGAGACAATCCTCTAGGTGATTTCCAGCTTTTGGCAAGATCTTCAAGTTCAGTCAATGGATTTTCATTTAGATACATCTCATCAAGAGCTTCTTTAAAATATTCTTCATCACCTGCATTTGTTTTATTTGACTCAAGAGGGTTCTCCTCAAGGTCCATAATTTCATCAAAAACAACATGCACAGATTCTTCCACATTCAAGGTTCTTCTATTGAAAATTCTATAGGCTTTACTAGTTAATGAATATCCTAAGAAAATAGCTTCATCAGCTTTAGAATCAAATTTACCCAAATTTTCTTTTCCGTTATTTAGAACAAAGCATTTGCATCCAAATATTTTTAAATGTGCTACATTAGGCTTTCTTCCTTTAAACAATTCATAGGGGGTAATTTTTAAAATTGGTCTAATGAGCATTCTATTTAATACATAACATGCTGTGCTCACAGCATCAGCCCAAAAATATTTAGGCACATCATATTCGTTCAACATTGTGCGAGCTAATTCTTCTAAAGATCTATTTTTCCTTTCTACAACTCCATTTTGTTGAGGAGTTCTAGGTGCAAAAAAATTATGCATAATTCCGTTTTCTTCACAAAAGTTTTCAAACAATTCATTTTGAATGAAATGAAGATTTTACTTGTTTTCCTTTTTGACATGCATCACATAGTTTATCTTTTTCAAACTTTATTTTTGGCAATCCAATTACTAATTCCTTAGAAATTAATTTGTTTGTTGCATGTTAATATGAGCAGCTCGTTTATGCCACAACCAAAGATTTTCTTCTTTAACAACCAAACAAGTTATATCACTAGATAATGCAGTATCAAGATCAATCAAGTAAGTTTTATAGTGTCTCATACCTTTTAAGGCTACTTCTTTGGAGTCCTTTTGATGAATAGTGCAGTAGTCACTCTCAAATATTACTTTGAGTCCTTTATCGCATAATTGGCTTATACTGAGAAGATTGTGCTTTAGTCCTTCCACATACAGTACATCCTTGATCTCCAAAGTATTTCGTCCACCTACATCACCCGTTCCAAGTATTTTTCCCTTGTTGTTATCCCCATAAGTGACAAATCCTTGTTCTTTTCTTTTAAAGTTCTTAAACTTCTTTTTGTCTCCAGTCATGTGTCTAGAACAGCCACTGTCAAGATACCACATTGATCTTCTGGATTTAGAAGTCATCTTATTGTCATAATCATCTTGATTAGCCATCAAACATAGATTTGCTTCTTCATTTTCAGAATCGCTAGAATTTGATAAGCTTGAGGCATTATCTTCCCATGCTATGTATGCCTTCTTTTTAAAGAATTTTTTGCCCTTCTTTTCTTCACTTTTCTTTGAATATGGGCAATCAGCCTTGACGTGTCCTGATTCTCCATATCCGTAGCATTTTGAAATTTGAGGATGATCCTTGATTATCCTTCTTGTTGTTCTTGAATTTATTTGTACCTTTGGCCTTCATGAATTTTGTAAAATTCTTAATCATAAGACTAAGATTTTCATCGTCATCCGAATCTTCTTCTTCCTTTTGCTTTTTGCCTTTAACTACTTCAGTTTTAAAGGCAATGTTCTTCTTTCTTCCAATATGTTCTTCTTCATTTAGTTTGCCCAGTTCAAGCTCATGTTTTCTCAGCTTTCCAAATAGAGTTGCCATTGTCATTGTCGCAAGATTTTGTGACTCTGTGATGGCTGTCACTTTCGGCTACCAAGTCCTGTTCAAGGATTTAAGAATTTTTATATTTAATTCATCAGTGTCAAAAGTTTTACCTAAACTTGTGAGGTGGTTGACGATATGTGTGAATCGTTTTTGCACATCATAGATAGTTTCTCCTTGTTGCATCCGAAACATTTCATATTCTTGGATCAAGGAGTTCTTGCGTGCCCTTTTCACATCGTCTGTTCCTTCATGGGTTACACGCAATATTTCCCACATATCTTTTGCACTGGTGCAAACTGAGATCTTGTAAAACTCATCTAGGGTTAAGGCAGATGAAATTATATTTCTAGCTTTTACATCACATTGGGCTCGTCTATTTTCGTCTACTGTCCATTGCGAGAATGGCTTTGGTTCCTGCACATCATTTACAACATTAACAGGAACAAATGGACCGTTTACCACAGCATCCCAAATACCTCTATCAACAGATTCCAGAAAAATTTGCATCCTAACTTTCTAGAAAGGATAGTTTTCACCACTAAATAGGGAATGTCTATTGATAGATGCACCCTCAACAAAGGTTTGATTTTGTCCAACATTTTTGAAAAATTTGAATAACTATCAAAGCAAGCTCTAATACCAATTGTTGGTATCGTGCAGCGGAATGTTTATGCGTTTGGACAAAAACCAAGAGGGGGGTGAATTGGTTTTAAGTAATAAAATTAATACTTTAAAATTTTTCCAATAACAGATGAAATAAAGAGATAGAGAAGAAGATTGAACACAAGTATTTATATTGGTTCGGATCAAAAGACCCTACGTCCAGTTGTTAATCTCTCAAAAACGAGATTAACTAAATCACTAACAAATAACAGATTTACAATCAGATAGTAAAAGAGTAAGGAAAGAAAACACCTCTCTTGAACACACAAGAGATGAACACCTTTCTCTGAATCACACAGAGAATCTTGACCTTAGCTTTCCTAGCAACAGCAACAACACTCAATCTCCTAGAACACCTTTCAAGAATAGTTATCGCTCTACCCACACTAGGTTTTTCAAAGCTTCTTTTGAGAACACTCAGAGAACTCTCTTGCAGTCACAACTCTAGCACTCTAGCTTCTCAAAAAGGTAAGTGAGAAGTAACTCTATGGTTCCTTAAATAGGGGTTCCAAAAATTAGGTCAAAAAGCTGAACAGTCGCACCCAACTGACCAGGATAATCGATTATCACTAGTGATAATCGATTATTCCAGTGTGGTTTATGAAAAACAATTTTATGAACGGATAATCGATTATCAGAGGTGATAATCGATTATTCCAGTGCATTCTTGAAAAAAATGGTTCAGCTCAGGATAATCGAGTATCCTAAGTGATAATCGATTATCACTTTGATTTTTCGAGAAATACCAGAATTTCCTTATACAATATTGATTATAACTATTCTAATTACACTTTACAAGATAGCTTTAAACACAACAACACATGTGCTTCATATTGACTTCCAGATGGCTTTTCAGGCTTCTTTTATCATCATCAAAATCTTGCTTCAACGTTTAGACTTGTATTGCTTTTGCCAACAAGATGGAGGCTACAAGGGTGGCTTCTAAGTCAAATTAGGGGTAAGCTAACCATAAACAATGATATATAAAAGAATTTCGTAAATAAAACACGACAAATAATACTCAATATCTCATTCAAGTAACACTTAAGCATTAAGATCACAATCAAACTTTATTTTGAACACACAACCCCCAACATCCAAACAACCATATCAAACCATTAGACTATCGCATTCATCTAAAATCCTTAAACATAATAATCATAATCAAGGTTTGGTTTTCCGCGGCCTTTTACCCCACAACAACATCTAGTTTCCTAGAAATAAATGGTTCGACGTGTCCCACTATCACAGCCAGATTGTCTCCCTTATTCCTCAAGGAATTTTGAGTAAAAACATTTATGCATCGTACACCGTGCACTATACTCGCAACGAGCCGAAATAAGGTGAAACATCTTTCCCCTCACCACTGTTTCACACAGGCGAGAGAGTACAACACTCGAACCAATTCTCTACCACTGCTTCACACAAGCGAAGAGGACCCCTTTCCACTCCTTCACACAGGCGAAAGAGTCTTCACTGGGTCTCTAGGTACGGAAAACCTCACACAACACTTAATTTCACCAATAGTCTTTAAGCAAGGCAAAACATTCCCCAACATGCAACACATGAGAATTAGATATTGCCAACAAAGTACTCATCACCACATCATGCATGGGAAATAAAGTTCCATAACATAAATCCATCAACTTATCAAATAATACATTCACACAATGAACCCTATTAATAATAACCAATATAAATAATAACAGCTAAAGTACCAAACCAACATTTTAATTCCATAACCATGCAACTAAAATATAACCAAGCAAAAGATATAACATTGATTTGGAAACTATGGCTATATAACTCACAAAGTTTAATTCCTTATAATACATGACCAACCAAAAGAATAAAATTGCAGTGTCAATGAATTTGTGATGTCTACGTAAAACACCATTTTACAAATTATGAAGAAACACCATCAACTTGAACGAAATGAAAAAAATGCACATGCAGACCATGGCAACATGAAAATTAGGAGAAATTTCCAACCTCGGACCCACTATACAATAACCATCGAAGCTAAAACAAACTTATAGTTTGGGTTTTTTAACTCGTGTTATAGGCCTCGATTGTCACTTAACCGAAGCATAAAATGGTGCGGTGACATTTTTGTAATTTTTTCCAGGTTTTATGCCTCGATTCTGAATATACCTGAGGCAGAAAACACCTTTCTGCTTTGGTTCTAAGAAAATTGGTGCCAAAAAGGGTTTTCTACCTCGGTTAAAAATTTTGAACCGAGGCCAAAAAGTTGGCCAGTATTTCAAAAATGTCACTAGAATGATGTTTGGCCTCAGGTGAAATTGAATCGGTGCCAAAAAGAGCTTTTAGCCTCGGTTAAAAATGGAACTGAGGCCATATGTTATGTAAGGGTTCAAAAATGCGAATCCTTTTTCTTCTTCTTCTTCTTCTTCCTCGCACTTGTGATTTCTCTCATCGTGCCTCGCGCCTACTGTTGTTGCGCTCCAACTATTCACGCCACCACAGGTCTGCTGCTCCGTCTACCTTGCACCACCACGTTGCACCGTTGGGTCTCCTTCCCTGCGAATGCTGCTACAATCCACGGTGTTGTTGTTCATGATGCAGATTTGAGGTGAACATTGGTGGTTCTGTCTTCGGTGACTGTTGCGAGATGATAGTGGACTCGTTGATGAGTAAATATGCGAGTGGCGAAGTTTCCTAGGAGGTGTGGTGTTTTTCGGTGAGTCGAAGATGGACAACAGCTTCCATGGTGGTCCGAAGGTGGCGGAAGAACCCAGGTGGTGGAAGAACCTAGGGTTGATTTTCTATCGCACCATATGGCTTCAATTCTCATAAGAACCGAGGTAGAATGTGGGGTTTCTGCTTCAGTTCACACCCGAGGCCAAAACCTGACCCCATTTGGCCTTGTCTTAATATGCCTTGGTTCTAAAACCGGGGTAGAATGACAAAAATAACCACTGCCAAATCCTCATCCTGCACTAGTGTTACCCTAAGCTAGGCCATGCAAACACATGAAAGTACTACACAAAGGAAGAAAGTAAATCCTTTTGTGGGCTATGCACGATTGTCACATCAAGGAAAAGTTATCTTAAATGGTAATGAAAGAGGGACAACAAAGTGGAGTTTGATTGTCTACACCACCACAAAATATTTAGGTGCACCGGGTCCCTACATGTACTATGAATTAGAGAAATGTGGAAGAAAAACCAAAACCACACCCCAACGTCCCATCATTTTTTCTACATTTGCCTTGATACATTAAAAATACATGGCTCATTAACAAAACTTTCACTGCATCATACACATGCACACCTCCACGGTTCCCTATGCATGAAAAGGGTTTATCCATGAAAACCAAAAGTTTTAAAGCAAAGAGTAGTCTTCCTCCCAACCAAATGGTTCACTGCACCTATCAACTCATACTCCTGCTAAAGGACAACAAAAGCCAAACCAACCACTACAAGCTATTAGAAAAGAAAGGATGAGAAAGTGACCATGGCATACAAAACGCGCAGGCACTGTCACGGAAACCTATTAGGCATACTTTCAAAAGATTAAAACTAAAGAAAAAGGAGAACAAAATGTAGTTTTAAACATATATATGTTTACGGTGGACCTTGCTTACGTAGTGTGCACCAAAGGGAGACCAAGTCAAATACTAACCTATATGCCCTTACATGAATGTGCACCCAAAAAGGAAGAAAAGAATAACTTGTGAGCCCATGGCATTCCACCAACCAATTAACATGTGATTTTCAAATAAAGAACAAAATAAGAAATAAAGCATCAAAAGAAAATTACTACACCAACCCTTACTTCACGGTTTTACTAGCCATATGAATCTATATGTGAGTCATGGTTTCCATTAAATATATAATATGCCATAGGAAAACAAAATAAGGAAAACAAAGCTACCCGTAAAGCATAAGCTCTAGTCACGTGAAATTGGAAAGAAAACAAGCAAAAGAATAAGAAACAAAAGAAAAGTTGACTTCCCCTACCTCGTGTAGCAATCCTTCTAGAACTTACACTTCTCGTTGTCTCTTTGCTCTCCACGATTTCTCTCTAATCTCTCTCTTTTCTGTCGTTTTCTTTTTTTAAACTCTTTTAGAATTAACCTATAGGGTTTCCCCTCCTTAGCCCACACTCATCGTTTTACCCAAAACCCTAGCATCAAAATAACTATTATTTTCACTTTGGGTCACTAATCCTTAGGTGAATAAAAATTGAAAGTAACAAAACATTACGTTACTGTTTTCTTGGTTTTTATTTCAAATGGTAGCAAAGATTTTGAAAGGAAAAAAAATGGATGTACCTGCAAAGATTAAAAAGTGAATGGAATGGCTTTTAATAGCCATGCACGTGAATTTAATGTCACGAAGAGAGAAAACTTAAGACATTTTCGTGGGCCTCACAATTAAAGAAGAAAGAGAAAAAACCATATAAGAAATAAAACCAACAATATTATCCCGACCAGGTTCAAACCCACACACCACTACACCTCAAATACACTCTCCAACCACTAGGCTAATTACTTTCTCATATTACAACACGCACCACTTGATTATATACAGGTATCTGCAACATTAAATATAATACTAAAATTTAAAATAAATAAAACAATAACTTAGATCACTTAAATAATTATTATAAATACAACAATAACTTAAATCACTCAAATAATAATTATTTCATATTTCATAATTTAATAACCTAATTAAATTAAATAAATCAACAATATTAATCAAACCATTAATTTTTTTTTCATGTGTTTTCCTTTAGTCTATTTTTTCTCAGGTCTTACATTAAACACCTCGGGCGCTTCTTCACCATGACACTAGATGAGGAGTGGTGATTCAGAAAGTTTGAGAACGATCTCAGAGGAGACATCTTCCTAATGGTGGCTTCACTCTCCATCAAGGATTTTGCAGCCTTGGTGGAGAAGGCTAGAGTTATGGAAAGGATGAAGGTTGAGGTGGAAGCTCAACACCCTCAGCAGTAGAGAGCTGATGGACCATCTGGGTCCAAGCCTAGATTTGAAGAGAAGAAGAAACCATATGCTAGGCCTCACCCCTAGTCTCAAGGGCCTAGCGGGTTTTCTTCCTAGTTGAGCAAAATTCAGGGCTATTAGTGTGGAGGACCGCACATGAGGAGCGTTTGCCCTCAGTTAGCAGGTTTCAAAAAGAAGCAACAATTGTGGCAAGGATTGCGACTTTGGCAAGGATTGTCCCACTCTTGAGAGGACAATGGCATGAACCCCAAGTCCAACTCAGTAAAGGAGAGGAGGCAAAAGGCCTCAGGCAGCTGGTAGGGTATATGCTATGACTGGAGAAAAGGCGGTTGGTTCAGATAACCTTGTTATGTGATGATGGATTGACCCCAACCAATGATGGAGGCACATGTTTCAGAAGACTAAGCATGTTTAGAAAGGAAGTTCACTAATCCTTCATCCCTTCCATTTGTGTTTGTTATTTTTTATTCCCAAAGTTGACTTAGTTGAATCAACTTTAGTTGACTTGTTGACCTTTGACTAGGTTTGACTTGTTGACTATAGTTGACTTGACTTAAGCCAACATGCTAATC
>Ga0209589_1005918_pt1 | contig 20538 bp, 8 predicted proteins | sample CowpeawhiteBW_FD_187525 | JGI IMG/M metagenome (GOLD analysis project Ga0209589, IMG submission 187525) | Root nodule microbial communities of legume samples collected from California USA - Cow pea white BW (SPAdes) (version 2) | ecosystem: Host-associated > Plants > Roots > Nodule | place: USA... | reverse complement strand
ATTTGGTCCCTCTCCAAATTAAAACCAAATTTAATTTTTATATTAAAATTCACATTTTTTATTAAATATTTTTATATAATATATTAAAATTCACATCATTATAACTTTGATATAAAAATTAAATTTAGTCACATCTTTGATAGGGACAAAATTGGTCAATTTTAAACAAAAATTGGGACTAAATTGAACAAAAATAACAAATATAGGGACCAAATTGAATATAGAACTTTGACTTTGACACGTGACACACTACTGGGTTGACACGTGGACATTTAAAATTTTTTTAAAAAAATTCAAAAAAACCATGAAGTGACACGAGGTACGCTACTGGGTTGACACGTGTACATTTAAAAAAAATTAAAAAAATTTAAAACAAATTTAAAAAAATAAAAATAAAAAAAATTCAAAAAAATCACAAAGTGACACGTGGCAATCACTATTCATGGCCGTTAATAATTTAAACGGTGATAGCAAAAAAGGACTCATGAGACCTATTTGAACAAAATTGATGAAAATTGGGACCTATTTGAACACAAAACCAAAATTAGGACTTGTTTGAAAATACTTGACGAAAATTGGGACCAAAAAGGTATTTTAACCTTTTATATACTAAGTTAAGTTAATATCTTATTTTGCAGACATTTAAGAGTACTGCACCAATTCCCACAAAGTCCATAAAGTTTGGTAGGATAGCATGTGCCAAATTTATAATTTAGATGTACAATAGTATTGATTAGGATATGTATTTGGATTGTGGATGATGTTATGTTTCATAAAATGTTTTGTTCTGGTTTATGCTAGTTTGTTGAAAAAAATATGCAGGTTAAAAATGTGGGAATAACCATAAAACATAAAATTTATTTTAAAATAATAACAGGACATACGACCTCGGTTCAGTTTTATATGTCTCGGTTCTGAAACCGGGGCAGAATGACAAAATTAACCGTGGCCAAATTCTCTATTTCCACTGGTGGTTGGCTAACCTCGATAAAGTATTGTTTGCACAAGCTACCTCTAACTTAATCAAGTATTATTTCTTAAGCAACTTCTGGTTCAAACAAGTATTCTTTCACATACCACTTCTATCTTAATCGAGTATTCTTTGAACAGCAACCGCTCCTGGCTAATAAATGAGTATTCTTTGTCAAACAACCACTCATGGCTAAGATAAGTAGGTTGTGCAAGGGACGATCAGAGATCACAATGTTGCGCACTAGAGAGACTAATTGTCCATTGTCATATACAAGATTTAATGCTTTCTCTTCTAGCCTGCTAAATGAACATAAACAATATTCTCTATCAAGCCATTGTAAAACCATTTATGCTCATTGATCAACTTTATCTTTCTTGAATGTCTTTCTTTCGTCTGATAAGCTTGGTTGATAGATGCATTAAATGCACTCCATGTAACAATAAAAGCTCTTTTACTTTTTACATAACATCGTAATAGCTGGATGTATTATCTCTTCTTGACATTATGCCTTTCCTTGAGTTTTTCTAAAGTGCAATGTCATACAAAGTAGATAGTTCTTTTAGAGGTGACAATGCATGGATTAGGGAATTGTTGAAGAAAAATAACATTAGTTCTTTATCTAGGAGATCTTTCATGACACATTTTGTACACATATTTATAGCTTTACTATATCAATGTGATCCTTTCAATAGTAATAAATTGGGTTAATTGTACATATTTGCTTTAATTTTTTGTATTTTCAGCTCATTTGACATTTGCTCATTGTTTTTGTTATAACTATTTTTCTTTTTTTGGTGGATGTTATTTTTCATTGATTATGGTTGTATTAAATTCTACATTTCTAGATTTGTATTCCTCTTCTATTCTTTACTATTTTTAGAAGTTAAGGCAAATTTGTTGAAATTTTGTAAAAGAATGCATATATATTTATATATATATATATATATATATATATATTATATTTTGTGTGTATTAGCTTAAAATATTTGTAATTGAACACATGGCCCTATTTAGAGCTCATGATAGGCTCTTGTTTGCTTCAATTTTCAGTGCCTATATAAGACCTAAATGTATAAAATAGCAGACAAACATCATTTGCTGAATTTTGTAGTGTTAGAAATTGTCTCTTCATCTTCTTTACTCTTTATTTTAGTTTTTGTCTTTTCCAATTCCTGTCTCTAGCGTTTTTTGTTCTTCACGAATGGAGAACCAAATATTTGAGAATCAATTTGTAGAGTCAAGATCAAGCACGACTAATTGAGTTTTGAATGATTGTGCTTTGCTCTAAATTTGTTATTCTTTTCTCAAATTTTAGTTTTGCTCTTTGTGTTATTGATGATATTTTATTAACATTCCTTTTTACAACAAGTGTACTAGTGTATTCAAATAGTTGAAATTCGTCTCCACAGGGACTTGCAAAGGTTTATTAATAATTGGATTACAACTTTTACACATTTAACTTTTGATTTCACTTTGAAAGTATAAAATTTCAATGGTAAGTTAGAGAGCAGGATTGATTGCTTTTGTCTTTCCCCTAATTCAGATTATAATCTCACTTCTTTTATCTAAAACTTCTCAAGATTACTGCTCTGGAATCACTCTCTTAGGTAGATCTAGATGCACCCATGCTATCTAGAACCTAGGGAATTTAAACTCAATGTGATCTCCCAACGATTGACAAAATAAACGCCTGCATTACTATTCGAGCCTTTCCCTGCCCAGCATCCCCTCTAGATACTTTATTTAGTACCGGTACAGGCATGACAAGCTTGTTTGGACCACAATTTAAGCTAGTTTCCCAACTTAGTTTAAACTAGTTAGAATATCACAACTGATCAAAACAACTTGCAGCCAAATAATCTAGATAGTAGAAGATAAATGAGAAAGGAAATTTAACATAAAAAGGGGAAATTCAATTACAAAACAACCTTGCCTTTTAAGATTTCTAGCCACTCATGGTGGAAACTAGTCTTCTCCCAATACAAGAATCCTTTCTCAACTTCCGTTATACAAAATCTCTAATAAATTTTAGGAAGAAAAGATTGGGAGAGAGGCATGTTCTATGTTGATCTGATGATTCCAACAAGGGAAGGGGGCACTGTGTTTTATGGGCTGCTATGGGCGATGCTCAACCAAGTTTTCCTGGCTTAGCCACACAATCTTTATGTCCTGCATCTTTCTACTTTTATGTTCAACCTAAAGTCTGACTCAGTATGGAGATGTTATTATGTTATTGTCTTCCTTGATTGCTTCTCATTACTGGCCCAAACTCTAGTGCATAGCTCAATAACATTCCTCTGGCTTAGTAGATGGACTTCTGATTGTGTCTTGTGTTTTTAACTGTTGTGGCTGAGCTAGGTTGGCATGGCTCAGCCAGATGATTCCTTTTTTCCTTATTTTTCTGCAAAATAATGCCATGTTATTAAATTTCTTGAATTCTCATCCTAAAAGGTATGATGCATGATGATCTAACAAAACAAGGCATGTTTTCTTAGAAAAAGCAAAGTTTAATCTCAACATAAGTGTAATTTGGTTATGCAATTTAATGTTATGAAAACATTTGTCAGTTATCAAATTGCATTTTTTATTTTAGAATTCAAATTAGGAATTGATTGAATCTTGATTTGATAATTGAATATGATTTGGATTGAATGATCTTTTAGTTTAATTCATATAATTGGTTTAATTATTTACTTGAATAAGTTAATGGTTTAACCTTGGATCAAATCTTTATAGAACTATGACATGTTGGATTCTTTGGTTTTCTGAATCTATGGACTAATCTATTTTGATTCTTTGGACTTTTGCTTTTGATTGTTGATTTTTTTCTTCAATTTTCATTTTATGTTTTTCAAGCCACAAACCCCAAATTAATTTATAAAGGAAGAATACTAATTAAGGATGGTAAATGGCGAGACGATGACGAGTTTCACTATCCTATATCCATCCCAAAGAAAAAATTCATCCTCATCCCCATACCTAACGAGTATCAAATTTTTGTTTCATCCCCATTCTTGTCGGGTAACTTGTATATACTTGTACCCATATTCATACCCGTTTTCTTACGTTTTCAAAATTAATTAATTAATTAAGTTTTATAATAAAAAATTATGGCAAAGAAAACATAATATTATCAAATATTCCATATTAGAAGGATTGTTGTTTACTCAATATCAAATAATTTAGAAAGAAATTATTGTATACATTTCAAATTAGAATACCAAATAAAATTTCATGAGAACCAAAACATTTATTAAATGTACAAACTTAATGAAACATAATTGATAAAATTTAAAAATATTTTAAAAAATATGAAAGAAAAATTAAGTTTCAAATTGAAAAATATTTTAAATGTCTCTTTAGTTCAATTTTGTAAATTCTAATAAAATATCTTTTTTATACAATAGTAAAAGTTATAATACATCATTTGATCAAAATTACATAGAGAACAATGATTCATCTAATAATAATAGAATTCTAACATAGATCTTTCATCTTTTGAACTTTAGTATATGTTAATTGTGATAAAAGAAAAGTAATGGTAATTACATTAAATTATTATACTATAGTAAATAAAATTTATTTATACAATTATAGTGATAAAATTACACATATGATAATGAGTTAATAAATAAAAATTATTATATAAAAAATATCAAAATAGTATTCTACATGATAAAAATAAACAATAAATTTAAAAATTTTAAAAATTATCAAATGTTTGTCTTAGAAACAATTTGAGAAACCATTAAATGAAATTGCACATAGGAAAACATATGTATAATTAAGAGTACGATAAGATGAAAAATACCTTAGAGATCTAAGAAAACTTTTTGAATAACAACCTAGTAGATTGTTGAGAGATAAAAAAAATTGTTGTAGCAAAACAAAAAAATTCTTAAAATGAAACAAAAATTAATAATAGTAGAATAAATAAGACAAATTTTTTATATTACCTAATAATCGAAAGGTTTATGCTATAAAAAATTACCATAAATAAAAATTACTCCTAACACCTAAATTAGGAGTGTTAAACATATTCAAATGTGAGACATAAAAAATATTTAATTGACATATATCATTTGAACATAATTGAATAAAGGTTGTCATAAGACAACAAATATTTTGAAGATGGGAATGAATTTCATGACAAGTCAAATAGTGAGAAGAAATAAAAAATAGAAAGTGTGTAGTTTGTGTGTAAGTGTGTGTGTGTATATATATATATATATATATATATATATATATAATAGAAACGAGTATTTTAATAATTTAAATGGGGACGAGAATATGGTATGGATAAGTATTATGGCGGGTATGGGACGAGAGCAGGGTAGATATGTACATGCCCATCCATACCCCTATACTCAATTAAAAAAGTCGGGTATTCCCTATACTCATACTCATACCCATACCTAGTCAATGCGATGATTCTCCATCAAAACGGAGACAAGTTCGGGAAATACCCACATGGGCATGTTTATTTGTCGTCCTTAACAAGAATAATTAAATATAATCAATATGTGTCCTTTGAGAATTGGCCTAGATTTTACTTTATATGAAAAATTTAGAGAAACTTAGTTTGTTTAATTTCATTAATGACTAGTAAAATTTAATTTTAAGATGTGACATGTCAAATCCTTAGGTCAGAGGAAAGTAATGCACATTGCATACAACATAAAATAAGCATATATATATATATATATATATATATATATATATATATATATATATCACATCTCATTCCTTATATATCAAAATAGATTTAATTTTGAGAGCAAGACTCAGAATGAGGTTCGGTTGAAGAAAAAATTAATTTTTTCAAATATAAGTTATTCCAGCTAGTTGATCGTAATCCACCAAAAACTCTTTATCAGGATTTTTTATTATAATAATTTATTACTTTTAATTATATAAATTAATAATTTTCTCTTAAAAAATAAAATTTTATTCAATAATACTTAAATAGTTTAAATGTTTTATTTATTTGATTGTCTATATGTGAAAATTGACACTCTAATTCTCAATGACTATCTTTAAAATAACATTACACTACTAATAAAAATAAAAATAAAATTCTTGCATTTTAGTTATACTCTAATAAATTTATAAAATAAATTAAAAAATAAATTCTTGAACCAACACACGCAATGCCCCAACGTATAATAAATCAAATCAAATTACATAATAAATCAAGGGTTAAATATGTTTTTGATCCCTCAAATTTCAGTGAATTTTGGAATTAGTCCCTCATCAAAATTTTATACCAATTTAGTCCTTCATCTTTCAAAATGCGTGAATTTAATCCTTTAAACCAAATTTTGTTAAGTTTATTTGTCGTTTCAAGCACATTTCATGATAGTATTTAAGTTAACATCTAAGCAAAAATGTGTCAAACAGTGTAAATAATTTAAATACTATCATAAAATGCGCTTAAAACATCAGATAAACTTAACAAAATTTGGTTTAAAGGACTAAATTCACGCATTTTAAAAAATGAAGAACTAAATTGGTCAAAAGTTTTGATGAGGAACTAATTTCAAATTTCGCTGAAACTTGAGAGACCAAAAACATATTTATCCCATAAATCAAATCAAATTACATCTGACTAACTGCTAACAAAAAGTGAGCTGGATTAGACGACCTTATTTTTAACTCCACTGGTGATGAACTCATCCATGTCCGCTATATTGGTCAGCAGGGAAAGTGTAAAGAGAAATGAACAATTAAAATGCGAAAGCAATTCCCCCTCTAACGTTGCAAAACCTGATATTTCTTGTTCTATTGGGCAAACTATTCATCACTCCCTTTCCCTACCTTTTCTCTCAAATATATTTTTCTCATGATTGTTACAACCGAGAAAAATGTCAAAATAAACGTTTTTTTTTTCATAGAAGGGGATGAAATTATTTACTTCAATAGAAGGGGATGAAATTGATCGAAGACTACAGTACTGATAATCCAATTAAAATTGTAAAATTTATCTCTGGACATTTCTCCAGGAGCTCTTCCTGAAAATAGTATAACTCGAGCTTAGTTCAAACATGCATACAAAATTTCTTATTAATTCCCCAAATGTATGGGAGTTTATGTCTAACAATTTCAAATATACTGCACAACGAATTGAGCAGCCATTTCAATATGCACCCCCTACAGCGGGCCTGGGAATGTTCCATTCTCCCTTTGTTCATTCCATCTGTCAACCTGATGCATAGACAAAGTTATGAACACAGGTTGTTAGCACACATCCACAATTTCAAGATTAGCAGTAGCAGGAAAAAATAAACTACTAAACAGTTTTTGTTAAATGTCTAAGCAAACCATTAGTAAAAAAGAAAAGAAATGAAAAAGAAATCAAACTTTTATGTGTATTTGACCGGGGGGCAACTGCTATTGAAAATAAAAATACTAAATATTACCCATGATAACTTTGAACTGAGGCCAAGTAACTCTTAGGTTATAAATGTGAAACTTGGAGTATGTGATAAAATATATATTCATCAGAATGTGACATTTCCATGTTTATTAAAATCATTTAAAAAGTATTCCTGCGTATTGTGATCCATAGGGAAGTTGTAACTTCCACTTTTATCATTTTCTTTTACATTTCAATTCCCATGAGCAGATTGGGAAATAATGTCTGGGAATATCAGAAGTTGTCTTCTACACATGTAGCTTCCATTTTTACTTAAATTATTTTAGATTTTGACTACAGGATAGTCAAACTCGACAGCATATAAGAGGATCAGAAAAGGGATGCCAAATCGTAATCATAACTCAGACGCATAAGAATTACGATTACACAAAATTAAAATCATAAACATGTGCACGCCTTAAAAATAATATAGATGATAAAAGTAACTCAAGTCTTATGTAGTAAGATCTAAATCACAATTAAAATTTGGTCATATGATCTTTATCGAATTGAAGGAAAGACACGGTGAGCAAAACGGCAGAAGAACAAAAGAGAGCAGAAGCAAAGCGAGAGCATAATAGTAGAGTTATTGGAACATAGAGCAAGGCACTGTAAAGGCAGCCTCAGCGATGAGGATCGTGAGTGTTGCAATGCCAACAACGATGAAGCTAGCGGCAAAGGGGAGTTGCGTGGGTGCTTTTATGGTTGTCCACAATTGCAGTGATGGTTGTTCTATACCAGCGATAACATCAAGGTCAACATCAACAAGTGCTCGCGTCGTCATGTAAGTCTCCTTTGTTTTTGATTTCCAAACATATGGGAACCCTAGCGGAACAAAAGGGTCATGCAACACAAGTGTTGGGCTTTATTTTTGAGTGGGATTGGGTCATGTTTTATCTAACAAATGGGTCATCAAACCCTAGCTGGGAATAATCAACGTGGCACACAATCCCTTGATTCAAGGAGCAACAAGATGTCACTATAATTTGCACCTTCTTGCCCAAACCGGCATCCGTGTTAGCTCACAGCCTCCTTTGTACTTGTGGGATAGTGCAAGTTTACAAGTTTATTCGCAATCTCAATAACATTGAATATAATACAATTTATTTAAACAAACACTCCATCGAGGTTGGCCCTAGTCAATTTTGCTTATATGGGATGGTTAAAGATCCGATTATGTGGTACGGGCCAACAAAACTATCTTGTGATTCTTACGTGGCTCGGTTCACCCTGGGCCGTTTTCTGCAAACCAAATGCGAGACTGGCCATCTCATATTGCCATCCCTACTACAAAGTGAGGTCAACTATATGGACAAAATGATGACATGATGTTTTTCCCACCATCTTTAGCTATAGGGTTATCTAGCATGTGATTAGTCCCCTTATTAGAGCCAGAATAGGTCTTCGCAAATGCCGGAACCACCTAAGTAAAGATTTTAATGTATTTCGTACACTACACTTTTCAACACATTCATTCTCTCTCCTATCTTGTCAAGGATTTCCACTCATCCGAAGCACACTCATCTACACTACATTTTATTCTCTTGTCATTGCTTTACATCAAGTGTGACTTTTCTATTCAAGGAGACGCTAATCATGGTAAACAACAAAATTGATTCTAATCATTTTCAAAAAATGAAGATCTTCATATGAAGAACATTAGCAGGTAACTAAAGCATGGTTTATTGAGAAGGAATACTGTACATCTCCAAGTTCTCAGAATGAACTCAAAAGGTTAAGAAGCCAGAAGAATTAAAGGGATGAAGGAATAATAACGTATTAAAGATTGCAGAGAGATGAGATGAGCAGACAGAAATCAATTTAACATCTAGAAATTAAAACTGAGGGGCAAAGAATCATGCATCTATCAATACACAGGAACATTAACCACATCTTAAGAACTCCCTCTAATCTCTTTATACAAAGAAACAAGGAAGTCTTCCACTCTATAAAGCATCCTTACATATTTAATAACTAAGTTATTATTTTAGTCATTTTTCATAGATATCAACTTCATCTTTCAATACTTTTTTCAATTTAGCATTCAGTAAAAAACTTGAGAATTGCACGGAAAACAAAAGTGATGCTAAATTGTAGAATACAAGACGAAATTCTTTATAAAAAATTATATTACTAGTAAAATTGTAACCACATTTCCATGCAAAAACAATATTATAAGACCATAAACAGATAGAAATTTTATGTTAATGAAAGGATATGTCAGGAAATAAATCTCGTTGGACCAAAAAACCCTAGCACTTTGCAGATAATAAACAATGTTCAATGGTAAAATACATACCCATTCACCAGGGCAAAGAGATCGATAATACTTAGCAAACTTGTCACATTCTGATGCACCTTCACCCTTTGCAGCTACACATCTGCACAAGAATTTGGTATATTAAAATAAAGTAACAGCAGTGTTTGTGAAACGTGAACAATGAGCTCAGTAGAAATAAAAGCCAACCATATATAACTCACCGATGATATTCAATGTATCGGGTAAAGCAATGCCTGGTTTGATTTGTAGTTGGGAAACGGAAATCTGCTGGAGCAGTTTCAAGCTGGAAAATAATAGCACAAATATTAAAACATTGAAGGAGTGCCAACCTTGCTTATCACGAACTTGTGTGCCAGTTCTATAAAAGTGATTCAAGTAAATGTCACCTTGATTTCAGGGGTCTCTTCAGCAGCCTCTTCATTGCCCGAGTTATCCTCAACATTTCCACTACTTTGCCCTTCAGTGCTTTCTTCAGCAGGAGGAGGGCTTACTTCACTGCTCTCCTGAGCCACTGCAGGGGCAACAGGAGTTGTTTCTTCCACAATTTTCTCAACAACAGCTTCCACAGAAGCAGCCTCCTGTGGGCTTTCAACTTCTTTCACTTCAACAGGTTTTTCAACTACAGCTGTTTTCTCCTGCTTGTCACTCACGTGATATTCCTGCAAGTCAATAAAACATGTCACTTCCTTATCTAACACTATGAAAACAAAAAACCAACCATCAGAGTGTAAAAGAATGCAGATTGGACGCATAAAAAATGTAAATTGAGGGAAAAGATCATCACTACCAAACGGGAAAGTTAGAAGCTGGCAAAACATCTTACCTCGGCAATTCTACGGAGGTTTTAATGTTCATGACATGGAATTCACATACCCGATTTATACAACAACAATTAATGCTAGTAATTTCATTGTTTAGTCATATGCTAAAGGAGTAAGCATACATACATACATACGTATAACTTGCGAAAGCCCCAATGTCTTAATGTCGCTTGTGTCAATTACTTTTGTCATTATAATTATACAAGCCATACAAAATAAGAAAAATTGAAGTCAAATGGAATGCAAGATTAATGCCAACTTGGTTGATTCAAATCCCAATTGCTGCATATAAAACTCATTCCAACTGTACTTCTGTTTGGGCTTCTTTTTTATTCAAAATCATTCTGCGTAGAATTAATTTTGATAGAATTGAAATCTGCTCTTTCTCCGTTGAGAAGACTGATTCAGTATGTAGACACCCACTGAGCATATCTATAATAACAGTCCAAAAGTGATTTTACATTATCATCCAAAAAAAAACGAGTCCTTCTAAACTCATTTTAAAAATTCCCAAACATAAATGAATATTTTAAACATCAATTGTCCCAATATAACACCAATTCTACCAAAACCAAAAACAGTAGACCCAGGAATAACGTTATTCCGCCAACATAGAGACTTAACTCGGTGCCCATGATATAGATCAGGCTTACAATTATGAGTAGATATAACAGTTAGAAAATGTAAGGGATTGTGTCAAGCTCAATTTTTTTTTTTTATTTTTAATAACATACACTAGAAAGCACTTTAAAAAACACTACCACCAAAGAGAAAAAAAAAAAAAAAAAATAAAAAAAAAATAAAACCAAAAAAAAAAAAAAAAAAAAAAACGCAGCTGAAACCTAATCTAGATTTAGCTCAAGGAACTCCAGATTGTGAGATAACGAAATCAAGGTCTGATTTTTAAATTCAATGGTTAATAAGATTAGATGAGCTCCAGCGAAAAGGAAGATTCTGGAAGCGGAAGTGAAAAGGGGAGAAAGATTAAAGAGAGATGAAGGAAGGATACCTCGGCGAGAGATTGAGATTTGTCGGCAGCAGTTTCCGCCATTGATGGTCACGAGGCGGCTACAACACAAGAGAGAATTCGAGTGTTGTAGGTCAAAACTCGGAAAGCTTAAACAGATTGAGATCTTCTTCGTGTTCGTGTCTCTATTGCGTTATTTGTTGAAAGTTTTATGGTTAAAATAATCGGAAGAGTCAGGAAAAAAGAAATATTAATTAAAAAACAATTATGATAAACAGTTATACTGTAATATAAAGATAAAAAAGTAAAATTGTATGAATTATTACATGTTTCTTATATTTTGAAATTGTAAACAGTTATGCTAAATATACATGGACTTTTTTTTAATTTCTTATATTTCATGTTATTTATTTGTTTAAATTATTATAAGTAAAAATATATTAATAAGTGTGATAGGAGAAAGTAAGAAAAAAAAAACAAAAAATGGTCAAAAGAGATTTCTCTTGTGAGCATCAAAAGATATCAAATAAGAAATGAAAAAGTCATATGTGGAATCGAAAAATGTTCCAATAATAACACATAGCAAATTAATAGCAAAACTAACATAAGTTGTAATTGAGATGATGTAGGCAAAATTTAAGCGGATCAATATTAACTTGTCCTTAACAATGTAATTCATCTCAATGTATTTACTTATTTCATGAAAGATCTAATTAAAAACAATTTATCCTGGATATTGATCTTCACAATATAATAAAGTTGGACGAATAAATGAAACATGAAAATCTTTAAGTAGAAATGTTGGTCATTGAAGCTCACTTGCAGCAATTCGTTGGGTATGATACTCTACCTTTTAATGATCTAATTCACATCTATTTTGAATCTAAATAATTAGATTAGATTTTTATACAAATTCATTTTTTCAAAAAAAAAGTAGATTGGATTTTTTTAAAATCCAGATCCAAATATTTGGATCAAGTTTAAATCCAGATTTAAATATTTGGATCAAGTTCAAAATCCAAAATTCATTTTTTATAAAATAAATTTAAATTAAATTTTCTAAAACTTGTGTCCATAAGGTCGACACCATAAAATTTTACAGATTTTTTGTCGGGGCCAACGAGGCCAATATTCAGCATGCGACGGATTCGGCTGACTTTCGGTCAGGGCTGACAGAATTTTGGTCGAGCTTGACTTGGTCGAATTCGGCCAAATTTTGGCCGGGGTCGACTCGACCAAATTTGAATGAATTTTGGTCAGGGATGACATGACCAAATTTGGGTCAGGGCCGATTTTGCCTCATACGACCAAATTTTGTCCAGAGCCGACTTGGCCAAATATGCACATTTGGGCTAGGGCCTGATTAGTCAATTTTCGGTTAGAGTTGACTCCACTAAATTCGTCGGTCAAGACCGACTCGGCTGAGTATGACCAATTTTCGATCACGACCGTCTCAACTGAATACAGTCAAATTTTGTTCGGGACTTACTCGATCGAATACGACTAAATTTGGGTTAGGGCCAACTCGACCAAATTTTGGTCATGGCTAACTCGACTGAATTCAACCAAATTTAGGTTGGGTCTGACTCGCCTGAATACAACCAAATTTTGGTCGCGATCAACTTTGCCGAATACAGCCAAATTCGGGCTAGGACCAACTCGGTCAAATTTCGGTTGAGGCCAACACGACTAAATTTTTGTCGTGGTCGTCTCGGCCGAATACGGTCAAATTTTGTCTAGGTCGACTCAGCCCAATGCAATCAAATTTGGGTCGGGGTCAATTCAACCGAATACTTCCAAATTTTGTCTAGGACCGGTTGGCCCAAATTTTGACCGGGACCAACTTGACTGAATTCAGCTGAATTTGGCCAAATTTCGTATAGGGTCACGCCAACTCAGTCAAATACGACTAAATTTGGGCTAGTCCGTCTCGACCTTTAGCCTACCTTAACTAAAAATATAAATTGAAAATTTGGATTGAATTTTTTGGATTATCCATTTTGAAAATCCAGATTTAGAGAATGGATATCCAATCCATAAAATATATAAAATGTAGATCAGATTGAAATCCAAATCCAATAAAATGGATTGAATTTTTAATAAAATGGATATTAAATGGATTGGATTAGAGAAAAAATGTATTGGATTAGAGAAAAAATGTATTGGATCATGAAAATTGGATTTTTTGTCCACCCCTACCTCCGAGGAACTCCTTGAAATAATGAATTGTTTCATACAAAATATGAAACAAAAGAAGAATTGAGATAAATAGAAATGTGTAGTAAAAATATGATGAGAAGATGAATAGGTAAACTTTTGAGGCGTGTTGAAAACATTGTCTTTAAGTATTTATATGTTGTATATGCTCAAATCTCTTAGGGTACAACAAGAATATCTCGGATATTCTGAGGTTCTCAGAATCTAGAAAGATAAACTCTATAAAGCCCAGGATCTTAAAGAAAGAGAACATAAAATCATAAAATAAAAAAAGAGAGAGAACGAAAGAAAAGAGGAGAAAAAAAAAGTCTGAAGGTGTGTCTTAGAAAGAAGAATAAGACATTTATTTATAGGTGGAAGAGAGGGTTGAGAAGATAACAAATCAAAATATTGATGTTGATATCAATACCAAATCAAAACAGTTGCAACAATAATGGTCAAAAATTGAAAAAGAAATTAGCAATGCAACGGTCATATATTTTGTAATATATTAAACCACTATTTTTACAACAATTCCCCACATATTGCAAAATATGAGAAATAGAAGAAAATAAGAAAATCTAGGGTCTCATATAAGATGTAATGCATCAAAGCTGGTATAGCAAGCTATATGAATCAGTCTTAGATTAAAAAACTTAACATAGTGTAATTGGTATAACAAGCTATATGAACAAAAAACACTTGATGTGTGTTAACGGTTTATCAATCACAAAACATCCCACAATCCTTGTTGTTATCACTGTGTTGTGCTTACTAGGCCATGCGCATGCCTAGTATTCATGAGTGCTTTAGAGATCATGCCAAGATCTCATGCAAAAGGCCCTACTCGACACTCATATAGGTGATTTCATCAAGTGTATGCTGCAAATCATACACCACCCATAAGGGATATGAAAATCATTAAAAAATTTGTTTCACCTAAAATTCTTACATCACATGAAATTTTAATTTACAAAGTTTAACCTTTCAATAATGCAGTCTCTAGCCCTTTCACACACATCATAGGAATGGACATAATTGATTTAAAATCAATTTAGTGCTATTAGAACCAACAAGTGACTTATTCTTACCTATATGAACCTTATTCATGGGATCTCCAATCACAAAGGTTGGGTTACCATCACTTGTTTGTTTTAAGTGGCTTAAGTCTCATTCCCCTCGATGTTTCTAATATCATGTTTCTTATTAGGGTTTTGTTAAAGGATTCGCAAAACTCATTTTGACTTCACACAAACAATGGAAATTGTTCCATTATCTAGCTAGCTATTGTTGATTGGCAATCACAATATATAAACACATTTTATTCCTAGAGAAATTTTAGCTAAGAAGTTTGTCAACTACTCAATTTCACTACCATAGAGGTTAATATAGAGTATTAATATAGTCTACCAAAAGAATTAATACAACTCTTCTATTGACCACATGGGTGTCATCCTCACCTGCAACTTCCTTTGTTCACACCATTAAATGATCATCGCAAAGAATAAACCAAAACAAAGCAAAAACAAACAACACAGGCTAAGTTAATTATATAATTAAGGAAAAGTTCAATTAGATCAAAATCACATTGCAAATTTCTTATCACAAGCTAATACAAAAAACAATCTAACACATATCAACAATTGACTCTAGACTCAATTATCTGGATATATGCAAGTGACATTGAACCTCTTGGTGGCTTGCACCGGTGTGTGATTCTTAAACTCTGCAAAGTTTGGCCTCAAGGGGTTATCACCCAATCACACACCAGGTAAATCCCCTTCGAACCTAGGACTTGATCGAGTCCAGTGACTAAGACCTCCTGCTACTCCTCACGACATAACTCATTATGCTCTACGTGAGTCTCGATGATTATTAGAGTGTCAGGATGCCAACCAAAAATGAGTCCTTATGTTCCTTCATACAATACATTACGAACACATAAAATTTCTCCATGAAACGTTTTCATTAACCACACAAATCATGCTCATAGCCACTGATTTCATGCATGTCATAGTAATAAAAATTATAGAATCCAATTAGTAATATTCAATGCATTCACACAGATTTCAGCGCTCTGCGCCATTTGCCTCACATTTTCACTACTTAGTGTAACATCCCGTCAGGATATTACAGATTTATAAATAAAATAAAAGAAATAATTAAATACAGTGCATTTAATAATACTTCATTTTCCCAAAGCGCGGGAAAATTTTAAAAAAATTATTAAATGATCAAATAGAGTTCATAACAATACGTTCCAAACTAAAAGAACAATGTTATAAAATCACCCATCAGGGTTTACAACTGTTTTCAAAAGCAATAAATAAAACATAAGAGTTTCCCAAGTCGAACCCCTCTCCGCGACTAAGCTGCACCTGAGCCACCTACATCATCAACATTTGCTCTCGTGTACTGCGTACACGATCATCGCAAAACACACGCAGATAGGGTAAGCTTAGCAGATAAATCATATATACAATTTTACAAACATATATATCAACATACACACGTATCACAGTACTTAACTTAACATCCCACATTGTTCTATACTTTTATTCCTACTATCTGACCCCCAAATCGGATTATTCGTGTTCTACATCGTCGAATGATTACTTCAAGGTGACATGCTGCCATACCTATCGGCCACAACCGACAGAGCACGTGCGGGAAACCATGCTACGGATCATACACCGTAACGTCGGGAGAGTTCCCATATACGAACATAGTTTGTATCGTCCCAAGACTACCAAACTCGTCAGCCAACAACTGAGCAGGGCAATCTAACTAGACCCATCCGTACTGGCCACAACCAACACACTCACACCGGCAACACTCGCCAACCCGAGCCACAACTCCAGGGTTCCTCGTGTTCATCCGCTATCCCGAGCCACAACTCAAGAGATGCAATTCCGAGCCACAACTCAAGGAATACCACGTGCTTAACCCCTACCCCGAGCCACAACTCAAGGGATACGTTCCGAGCCACAACTCAAGGAACACCAGCAAACCCACCTTTAAAGCACCGCTAGACGCCTTGTAGATCACAAATACACAACCCAAAGTTCAAAGCTGCAGCAGTACAAATCGCCTGGCGGGGGACACGTGCCGCCAGGCGCTGCCAGCTCCCAGACCGCCTAGCGGGTGTCGCGTACCGCCAGGCGCACAGTGCCTCAAAATTCATCTCGCCGCAGGTACCACCTGACGGTACTACCCTCACCTCCAAGCGCTCACGAACCAGGTGCCCTCTGTTTCAACCCCTTTCGCCTGCCGGTTTCCAGCTCACCGCCAAGCGACATACCAGTAATCTCACTTAACTGGTTTTCCCTCTTTTCTGGTTTGGCTCTGTGACAGATTGCATTCTAAGTTAATGTGATTAATAGTGAACTTTCTCAATAATCAACTTCACTCACAAACAAGTCATCTATACCAAAGGTCTCATTACCACATGAAATCTCCAACCTAAGATTGCAACCAATTGTAATGAAGTAAGTACAATCTTACTAATCCCCTAAACATTGTTAGTTCTACACGCCTGGTTTAACCTCATTATTCCATTACATAGCTAAGTTTATATCAGATTTCTTTTCTTTACCAATCCCCGTTTAGAACCAATATACTACATTCTACCCACTTGAGCTCAACCTCAATTAACCATACAATTTCGCATTTTCTTCTAACATCATGTCTGACCTCGCACGAATCATACAACATCCCATAGCCACTCAAGCTGCAGGCCTTACCGTACCTGAGAAATATTTTTCATCTCCTTCAACTCCTCTATTTCATACTCCAACTTTCACATGACCTTGCCAAAATTTGCTTATCCCATTACTGCACCCAACTCAATCATCCTCTCGAGTCAAATCCTCTCCAAAATCACAACACTATCAAGATCCCCCTCTAGCACACCTCACAGCCACGCGGTTCCCTCTCCCTGCATTGGCGCCTAGCGGTAAGTCCTGCGCCGCCAGGCGATGCATCAGTTCTGGAAATTCCAGATTTACGCACTGCACCAACGAGAGACCAATTCTCTTCCCAGTTCTCACGAATTTTCTCGCCCAATAGTCCGTTATACGAACTGTACCTACTCCATAAAATTTCCTCAGTTGCCCCACTAGTGGTCTCATAGTATCAAAATCCCACTTCTCGACCTAATTACCTAGTTGTATTGTTGCATTCGATTTAATCCCAATTATACTGCATTCGACAATTTTTACAACATCTAATTATCCCACAAGTATCATCACAACGTTTTCTCTGATTGCAAGATTTCCCAGAACTCTAAAATCATCAGAATCGAGACATTTTGCTCGCGTCGCCTAGCGGCTGGATCAACACCGCCAGGCCCTTCATCCAAATCCAGAAACTGGTAAAAAGTCCCATGCGTCGCCTGGCGTGCCGCCAGGTGGTTGCCTTCCCAGAACCCCAAAACAGTATAAAAATAGATGAGTCGCCTGGCGGTGGTTCATCACCCGCCAGGCGATTTCTGGGAATTTTCCAGAAATGCAGAATTTTGTGAATTTAACAACGTGCAGGCATCCAGATTATCATACATCACATGATATCATATTTCAAAGCAAAATAATGGAGTCCAGCTCCCCTAACCTGGTTTTCCTTCGCTTAAGCTTGATGATTAGAATTTCTCCCTACGCCAATGGTCTCCTTAGCCTTCTCACAATTCAGTCCCAAAAATCCCTCTCAAACCTCACTAACTCTCAGATTTTCGTGCTCTCTCTAGGTCTATTTTCCAGCTTGCCAAAACTTAGCTATTAACCTAGTTTTACCTTTTAAAGTGTGCCTAAAAATTAGCTAAATGCCTTAGGACGAAAATTTACTATTAAGTGGTGTTTAAGGTCATTTAGCAACTCATTATGGCTATTTTCCAGCCACCCCTCAGCTGTCATACCACTAGGGTTTCCTTTCAACCTTTTCATATTCAAGCCAAATCCAAAATTGCCAAAAAAATAAAGTTTAATGTAAGTTCTCCAAGTCTTGAACCCATAACCATGCCATTCCCAAATCAATATCAAACCATTTAACCAATTCATATCTCATGCTAACAATCATAATTCAATTATCATATCATACCAAAACACGATTACATAGATTTAAATAATAAAACAATAACATCCAAAAGTTAGCATACATAGGACTCAAACCCAAATCCTCTCACACAATCAAAGTACTCTCAACCACATGAGCTAACACTTCTCCACATCATACCCACCATAATTTAATGTCATACTTATTTCCCCACCCGCAATTTATTAATTAATTATTTATTTAATTAATTTAATTCTACGGGTCTTACACTTAGCGCCAATTCCACTGCTCAACGTCCATACCTAAAATCACTTCAAAACCTACAGAGGTCCCAACCCTTAAGCACCGCTCAGCCAGCGCTCAGCGTCAATCGTCTCCCATTTTTTAGTGCTCAATGCCAGATTCTGGTGCTTAGTGCCACATCAAAAGGCAACATATGTTTGCTTTTTCATGAGAAATCTGCTACCTTTTTTCTTGACTCTAAATGGCACTTCCATTATAGATTTTTGGTCCAAAATATTATAAACCGAGGAAGGTAATACCATTTTGAGTTATGACCCAAGAATCCATCTTTCTCAATTTAACCCAAATTCAAACAATGCATTCACATGTCAATTCATTCAAAACTACAATCAATTCACCAAATCATAACAGTCAAGTTATCAATTATAATTATACCACAATTATACAAAATAAAATCACCAAATCAATCAATTATTAGCTTCTCTTACCTGGTTGATCAAGTCTCAACCTGCTAGAACGGAAAAACCTTTTTTCCCGCTTAAGAACGTGTCACTCAACCTACAAATCAAATTGACATGATCAATGAACATCATTAGAACCACATATCAATAGAGAATCCTAAAGGATGCTAATAAACCACATGCGTCCCTTAATTGACCATATGCAAACCTAAAAACAATTGACGGAGAAGAATAACAGAAAATGAACTCACTCTGTGGAGGAAATTGATCGGGTAGAATCAGAGAGCAATCTGTAGGGATCATCTCAGTAGTCTCTGATCGTTAAACAGATGAGTGTATAGTAAGTTAATGTAGAAAGAAGGGAGAGAGAATTCCTAAAACCGTTTTCTAGAAAGATAAAGAGTTTTTAGATAAAGAGTTTTTAGATAATGAGATCCTTTTATAAAATTTCTATTTATATTTAAGCTTTTATTATTAAAATATTACTGAGGCTTCACTATTTAAAACATTGACTCTCTCTTAAAACAAAATTTCCTAGGCTCTCACATAATTTATAATTTATATTGTAGGTTAAAATACATTTTTGGTCCCAATTTTCGTTAAGATTTTTCAAATAAGTCCTAATTTTAGTTTTGTGTTCAAATAGGTCCCAATTTTTGTCAATTTTGTTCAATTGGGTCCTTTTTTGCTAACACCATTTAAATCATTAACGGCCATGAACAGTGACTGCCACGTGTCACTTCGTGGTTTTTTTGAATTATTTTTTGAATTTTTTTGAATTTTTTTTAAATGTACATGTGTCAATCCAGGAGTGTCATGTGTCACTTCGTGGTTTTTTTGAATTTTTTTTAAAATTTTTTTAAATTTTTTTAAATTTTTTATAACTGTCCACGTGTCAACCCAATAGTGTGCCACATGTCAAAGTCAATGTTCTAAATTCAATTTGGTCCCTATATTTGTTATTTTTGTTCAATTAGGTCCCAATTTTTGTTAACATTAACCAATTTAGTCCCTCTCCAAATTAAAACCAAATTTAATTTTTATATTAAAATTCACATTTTTTATTAAATATTTTTATATAATATATTAAAATTCACATCATTATAACTTTGATATAAAAATTAAATTTAGTCAC
>Ga0209589_1005917_pt1 | contig 20538 bp, 10 predicted proteins | sample CowpeawhiteBW_FD_187525 | JGI IMG/M metagenome (GOLD analysis project Ga0209589, IMG submission 187525) | Root nodule microbial communities of legume samples collected from California USA - Cow pea white BW (SPAdes) (version 2) | ecosystem: Host-associated > Plants > Roots > Nodule | place: USA... | reverse complement strand
AGAGAGAGAGGAAGTGAAGGGTTTGAGGAAGGAGAGAAGTGAAGTGTGCGTAAACAGAGAGAGAAAATGAAGAGAGAGAGGAAGTCGAGAGAGATGATTAACGTGAGTGTGGTGAAACGCGAGAAAGATGGCTGAGACGGGATAAGAAGATGACACGTGTCCAAATTACCTTAAGAGGTAAAAAAATAAAAAATTTTGAAATTGAACAAATTCAGAGAAAATGACACGTGTAATTTTTTGCCTTTTGTGATTCTTTGAATTGTATTATAAATAGATTCAATCCTACAAAATTGACTTATAAGGTGAGGTTTGCACCTTACTTATATAGTATGAAATTATCTTATCTCTAGTCGATGTGGAACTTTCAACACATAATTTAAAAAAATATTATAAACATAAATATTGTAATTCAAAAGAAAACATAATAAAAATTAAAGAACAAACATTGTTTACCCTTTATTATATTGTTAACAATAATTAGTTTATGTCTGAAATTAGAAAATATTAATATCAATTAAGGTAAGTATTCGGGTAATAAATAATTGTGAATAATATGTTTATTATTTTTATAAATAAGATAAGTACATGTAATTTATTTTTTAATACGTTGTGAATGATAAGTTTATATTATTTCCTTAAATAATCATTAAGTCTTTTTACCATAAATATTATTCAAATCAAGTAATTACTTATAATTTTTGTCTTAGAATTATACACATTAAATACTTTAACTGAATGAAGCTGACATTGTATTATTTACATACTAAACTTTAGTTTAATGTTAATCCTTATAAAAAATAAATTGATAATTCTTAACTTTAAATTATCAAGCTCATGCATTTATATAAATTAATGTTCTTGCATATCTCAATGGGATATATAAATCTGAAAGAGAAAGAAAAGAAAACCTTAATCTTTTTTTGGTGATGTTTCATTAGCCTTCTTCAATATTTGACTCAAATAAAATGAATAATATCCATACATACCTTAAGTAATGGAACAAGGTGATTTATTAACTCTACACTATCACCATGATGCCCGATACTTCTTATTGCATGGTGACCAACAACGATTTTCCATCTTGCACTTGATTTCACCAATGCTTCTTCAAGATCCTTAATTGTCACAAAAACTTTTGTAAAATCTTAAACAAAAATCATTATTCATTTAGGAGTCGTGTTTCTACAATCTTAGACTTCTAAGAAACAGTTATAAAAAGAGTAAAATGAATTTTTCACAAGTCAAAATTAATTTATGCACATAAGTTAATTTTAAAGTTTTTTCTTTCATATATTTTTTTTTTCAATTTTAGTATACGCCTAAAATAATTTAACTTATAAAAAAATTATCCAAACACACAGTATTATTAATTATTTGGTACCTTGAGAAGGTTTTTAATGTATTTTTCCCTAGGAAGCACACCTCTCCAATCATAATGACGACTTGAAGTGTTGAAATATTTATTAATAAACGGGGTTGTGTCTATGAAGAAAAAATCAGCAACTCCTAAGAAAAGACAAAAGAAAATAATGTGTTAAATATCATTAGCATGTTAACAAATAGTGCTTTATTATTCTAATCTTGAATTAATTATTGTTTTCATCATTAAACATTTTCATCTCTATCGAATATTGGATAGAATTATAAGGAAATACGAAGACATGTAAAAAAAAAAAGATGTTTTAAAAAATTCAATAATAAAACTATTAAACCGCGTTGTTTTGTTTCTTTATCTTTTTTTTCTGATGCATAATTATTTTTTTGCTACAAATTTATCAAATTGATAAAATACATAAAAGTTGAAAATATATACACAAATTTAAATAATTAAATTTGAGAAATGGTGATGATTAGGTTAAAATAAAAATCCACAAATTTCTACATGAACATAAATATTATTGTTAAATGAAAACCATATGGGAGATTAATGTTGTGATAGGATTTGGATTATTCTAACAAACAATGTTTAAAAAGTTGAAAATGGAAAAAATGGTTACTATAATATTATACCTGCATTAAGAATGAATGATCTCTGGCAAAACCATCTCCTATCAATTCTTCTTAAGATAGGACTTAGTTGTGCCAATGCATTACCCCTGTAGTCATGGTTTCCCAAAACTGTCCAAAATATAGTTTTAAATTTAAGTTCTAGCATATAAACAAAATATAATACCAAAGAACTGCAACACGAATACCTATTTTTTCTTTTTTAAATTGAAATTTAATTAACATAATTAAATATATTTTTAGTATTAAGTTCGAATATATTTGAAATTCATCTTTATCTTTAATATATTTTAATTTCTAAATTTTAAAAATAAATATATAGAATTCTTTTAAACTAATGACGTCAACAGTTTTTAAAGTTTATTAAACATGTTTTAATATTGAATTGAAATTTATCAACATAATTTAAATAACTCAAATATTATTATAAACCGGATTTAATATGTTAAAAAAATTTAACGCAGTTAAATTAGAATATTATATTTATTTATTTTTAAAATTTTGAGATTAAATTATATTAAATTTGATAGAATAACAAATTTCAAATTCAAATTACAACGATGAATTATTATTTTAAAAGTAATAAAATTTAAACCTAAAGTAAGATTGGAATGATTTTGCATATACCAGAGTACCATTGCTTCCTCAGGCTCTTAGCAGTGTAAATGTTGGAAAATGATTGTACAAAATTTGGATCATTTAAACCTTTTATCCCACTTTTGTAGAAATTGTCTCCAGTTGATACCACAAAATCTAAATCAAGTATGTCTCCCATCTTTCCCATCTGTCAATACATATAAACTTCTTATTATCAACAATATTGAAACATTTCAATTTATGTGTGCTTTACATGTTAAAAGCTTATAAATTTATATTCTACATTAGATTTTAACTTCATAAAATAACGATATTATTATACCTTTTAAAATATTGTTTTATGTATTTTTTAATTTTTTAAAATGATTTTATTAACTCAGGTGTAACTCTAATTAAACTATTAAATGTTCAACTAGTTTCTTTATCTATATAATAACTATAGTGCAATTTTAAAAAGAGAATGTTATAGATTCCACGCAATACACAAGCAATTAAACGAGTGCTACATGGTAATAGAGGAAAAAAAGAACAAAATGTCAATATTTACAAGATAATCGAATCAATTTTTTCTTGTAAATACTATAATTTAGACTTGTTAATTTCAAGATAAAAAGAAGTTTATTTTTGTCACCAAATTATTTAAAAAAATTATATTTTGTTCCTAAGTTAAACTATATATTATCTCAATTTTGCACTTTATTACATGTATGTAAAATATATTTATGGCCATGGATGAAATACAACTTTTTAAAAATAGTATAAAGATAATTAACATATTCTTAATTTTCTAATATAATAAATACATTATGAAATAAAATTGTTCCATTAATCTTAGAATAAGATTATGTTAAAGTTAGAAAGAAGATGAAGCTGTGTAATATAAGTTTCGTCTTTGCAGCTTACGACAATTATATAATATGTCATTATCTGGGAAGGGTTTTAATCCTTAAGTTATAGCTATGTAAGTTTTGATAGTTTTTTATATGGATTGAACACTCTTAGGGTCTCTCGTATATGTAATTAATATACTCATAAAAACAGTTGTATAAAAATATTTTTTCGCAAATGACATGCAGAGTGTTTTTTTTATGATAAAGGATATTTGTCGGATACAATATTTTACATAACTTTTATAAAGTGGAAGAAAAAGACCCAATCTTTTAAAATAATTTAAAACCAAAAATATATTTAATCTTTAATTTTCTTGATACAAAAAATGAAATCATGAAATAAAAGATTAGATTAAAATGAGAAAGAAGATGAACCTGTGTAGCAACAAGGGATTGATTATATTTCCCTTTTCTACCCCAATCTCCTACTACTAGAAAGTTGAGGGTTCCATCATGTTTTGGTTGATGTTGAACTCTCTGAAGCTCTGCAAAAACTGGTAACACAAAATACATCCATAAAATTGTTGCTGAATGAAGGGGAGGTGATGCCCAACCCATGGCAAACACACCATGGTTTTGCAAAAAAAAATATTATTATTCTTATTAGTGGTAAATGGTCGTAAAAGGTTTCTTTAATAGGTTAATTCAGTGATAAAGAATGGTTGAATCTCATGGATATCTATCTTGTTTGTGGAAGTGGTTCATGACAATACTATTTATGGAATGGAACAAATGGGTAATAGTTGCATAGGGTTTTGTTCCCGAACAACCCTCTCAAACACAAAATTCCACCAATGGAAAAATGCCTTGGTTTCTATCTTTAGTTGTTTAACCAAATCTATCCCACATAAAATAAACGTACCATAAATTCATGTCTTGTGAATTATATAGCATCTCTCAGAACATTGTAGCCTGTCTTGTTCTTGTTTTCTTGTCTTTATATACTTCTTACGTGTTGGTTGTATAGACCATGTGGTGAAGTATGATGAGTGATAAGCGCATATATTTTCTTTTGTTCCAATAAAACCCTATTAGGTGAAAACATCGATCGCTTCATAAAAACTAAATAGATGAACATATGTTTTAAAACTAAATTATATTGAAAGTAAAACTCTGTAGGTCTAACACAGATCCTAATTGTGATATCTCTTCATACACTTCACTGAATTGTGTATCTATTTCTCTTTGGAGACATATTTAATTTATACACTTATTTCAATTAGTTTAATTAATATCTTTTGTTTTATAACTTACCTCACCAATTTGAGTCCATCCTTCACCTTTACTTTTTTTTTTCATTATATTTATACAATCCAAGTAAAAATAATATTGTCTCATTTATAGTACATTTATTTGGATTCAGACCTTAAATTATGCTTTCTGTTTTGTTTATAAATTAGAGATAAACGACAATCTTAACCAGAAACAAATTTTTTGTATGACACAAGTAACTAGTGCATGGACATGAATAAAATACAAATTACTTAAAGCCACATTGTCATATATAATGATTACTACAAATGTCCAATTGAAAGCTTGAAATCATTGTGTCAATAAACTATGGAACCATTAATCCATGATTTATAAATATAAGGTTAGATCGCAAGGGTTGGGGAAGAGATGGTATTTTATGTAGAGACGATGAATATTGTGAGTACAACTCATCTTTGTACAGGGAGATAGTTAGTATGGGAGTATTTTGAAAGGGGAGCATATCATCCTACCTATGTGTTGTTTTTGATGATGTCCAAGTCAAGAGTAATGTCCCAATTTAATCACTAACTGTTGCAGTTTGATCACTAAGAGTAATGTGTTGGTTTATAATCATTATAAGTCAAGCTTAAAACTCTTTAAATCAATTAATCTAACTATTTTGAGCATTAATATAATTGATTAGGACAACTTTGAAGTAAGAGAAACTCTTCTATAACTCAATAATTGATTACCTTACATATCTAATCAATTAAGTTGTTTCGATAATTGATTAGATATTACTTTTCTAATCAGTTAATCTTAGCAATAATGTTTCTTTTTTAAACCAACCTTGATTCACATTTCGAAACATGACTGATTTTGAAATCTGAGGCAATTGAGATATTGGAAAAGAGGAATTCTTGAGTTCTTGGAGATCACATTGTTGGGTTTTCAAACATTTTTCAGGAAGTCTTCAAGATGGATGTGATTTTGAGAGTTTTGGCTTGGCACTAGGGATTCATTATAATTTTTGCACAACAAATATGTATTCGTTCATTTTATTCTTCTGTAAACTTCATTTATCTATAGTGTATTATTCACTATGTAGGTGAATATTTGATTGCAATTATGTGAATCATTGCAATTAGGGATAGTTCTTGTTAGTGTATCAAGTTCTTAGTTCATTAGAGTATAGAATTATTTAGGAGCACATGTAATTCTTGAAACTATATTGAAATAGTGGAAATCTTCTAACCTCAAGTTGCTTAGAAGAAAACTGGACATATATTCAAGTTTGAATTGAATTAGTATAAAATTGTTGTCCCCTTTTCTTCTTCTATTGCTTTCTTTATCAGTTTAAAGATAATCCATGAAAACATGCATATGTTAATCAATTAGAGTACTTATAAAAGGCTGGAAAACTATTTAAGAATTGCTTAAGAGATTAAATTTTTGAAATACAAATTCACCCCCTTTTTGGTTTGTGTATATTAGACATATCATTTTTAACAATTGGCACCAAAATTGGTTAATCTAACCCTTAATCGATTAGAAAGATCTTGTATATGACCAATATATCTCAAACATTTGTAGAAGAGGCTTCTATTATCATACCCCCTTCATTTACAGGTAAAAATTATCCTTTTTGGAAAATTAGGATAAAAATATTTCTTGAACCAGTAGACAAAGGTGTGTGGGATGCTGTTGTAAATGGAACCTTCTAACCTACTGTTCCTGCAGAAACAAATAAGAGATGTCAGGGACACAAATATTTCCTTACCTCAATCCTCAACCTCTCAAGTTGGCTCCTCCTCGGCTTCAACATGCCATCTGTCAATGTATGTGGTTTGGACCCTTGAGGGGTTACCTGCGGAGAGGGCTCCAACGATCAAGTTAGAAAAAGGGCTCTCAAAAAGTCAAATCTCTGATTAAGGGATTAATGAAAACATACCTTAAATTGTTGGGTCCATGTGTATTTATAGAGTTATTAATTATGTTTGCCCTTCTTGTGGGCTGGGCCAGTGTTTGGGTTCTAGATGGGCCTGGGCTAAGCCCAAGCCCTTAGTTAATGTTTGTTGGTACCGATGGCCTTGCTTGTGATATTCTAAGTTTGGAGTGGTCAACAAATGATGTCTTGTCCTCTGAAGTAGGCGGCTTGGGTCGCTATGTGCTTTCGCTTGACGGGTTGCTTGCTTGATAACTTCATCTGCAGGGTTATGTGTTGGCGGGCTTGGCCGTGTGGTTTTATTAGTCCGCTTAGGTGCAGTACACCTACAAAGATAGTAGAAGGAAAATATGTTCCTGAATAATTCTCTCTTTGGACACCTGATGAAAACAAAAGAGCACACTATGATGTTATGGCCAAGAATATTACATCTTCTAAACTAACTTTGTTTGAATTTTACAGAGTCTCTAATTGTGAATCAACAAAAGATATGTGGGATGTCTTGGTAGTGACGCATTAGGGTACAAATAAAGTTAAGAGATCAAGGAAGAACACCCATATCCAAGAGTATGAAATGTTCATAATGATGTTCAGAAAAGGTTTACTCATATAGTAAATCACGTATTGGCATTTAGTCAAACATTTGAGAAGGAAGAACTCAATATCAAGATCTTAAAGAGTCTAAACAAAACATGGTATCCTAAAGTCACAGCAATATCTAAATCAAGAGATCTCACAAGCTTGAATATGACTACTCTCTTTGGAAAATTAAGAGAATATGAACTGGATCTAGGAAGGCTCGAAGAAGAGGAGGAAAGAGAAAGAAGACACACTGTAGCTTTAAAAACTATTGCAAAAGCTGCTACAAAGTCTATTGCTAGAAAAACTAAATCTACAGATGACCTAGATGATGAAAATTTGACTGTGAAGCATTGAATCTCATGGTAAAAAGGTTCTCAAAATTTTTAAAATATAAGAATAAACTTAATAATAAATTTTCAAGAAACAGGAAACCATTCAAGAAGCAAGAGCAACCCATCACACCAACATGCTTTGAATGTGGAAAAATTGGCCACATTAAGCCAGAATGCCCATTTCTCAATTTGAAATAGAAACTGGAAGAGATGAGTGAAGTAAGAAAGAATAAGAAAAAGAAAAAGACTTACATCGCATGTAAGGACGATGATTCCAACACATCCAACAACTCTAGTGAGAGTCCTGCAAAGGAAACAAACTTCAGTTTGATTGCTGATGTAGAATATTCTAAAAGCAGTGTAAGTTGTTTTGAATCCAATGATGAAAATAACTACTATCAACTGTTTGATGCATTCAATGAACTACATGAGGAAGCTAAAAATCTACAATATTCAAATAAGAGGTACAAAAGGGAAAATGGGTGGCTGGAGAATGGATTAAAAAACTAGAGGATGAGAATGAAAATATGAAGACTAGCTTAGAAGATCTAGAAAAAGCAAAGAATAATTCTATTTGTAATTGTAAGAAGAGTGTACCAAACTATAAAAGCTATCTAAAACAAATAGAAAAAAATAAAATAGTTGATGAAAACAATTTCAAAGTTCACTCTAGGTAGTTCAAATCTTGATGCCATCCTTAGTTCTTAAAGAAGCGTACTTAACAAAGAAGGTATAGACTATACTAGTAAGATTAATTGATTAGAGCCCAATAGCTTTCTTAACATGAGTAAACCATCAAGCATTACATGTTTCTATTGTTATGAAATTGGTCATGCATGGTGTTCGTAAGGGAAAGACAAATGGGTACCTAAAGAAACATCTAAAGCCACTAACATGAAAAGACCCAAATGCAATTGGGTACCAACATCTTCTCTTTAATCTATGTTACAGTTTTGTCTTGATGCAAGGGAAATTTAGTATTTAAATAGTGGATGCTCAAGATACGTGAGAGGAGATGTGAAAAAATTCTACAAGATATCTTACAAAGCCAATGGTCATGTTACATAAGGAGATAATAACAAAGGTAAAATTTTGGGCATTGGTAAGGTGAAAAATTCCTCTTTTATTGTGATTGAGAATATATTACTGGTTGAAGTACTCCCAACTTTTGAATTTATTGCATGATTCTTCACTAAAAAGGAAGAACCATGACTTTGACATATTAGACATAGTATGGTTTTAGTAAAATGTGCATTTTACATGTTTCTACAGAAATTCATGAATTAAGTATCATAATTGATTAATATTATGCTATTTTTATGTATTTGTTGTGTATTTGTTTACTTTGCAGTAATCATCAAGCTAAGTTCATAATTGATTAATATTATGCTATGTTGGTAACTTGTGTCTTAAACGAAACATTTCCCTATGTGTGAACACATTTATATCATTATATCTGTCACCAACACTCTTTACATTACAAACTTTGAAAATCTATAATGAGAAAACAACTACAGGTTTTATTATTGCTTGGGTGCTTGTTCCTAGAGGAAATAACTATGCCTCTAGCTTTTAAGATCAGAATTGTTCTTCTATGATTGGTTATATTTGAGATAATATAATATAATTTGTTGTATTTGGTTTGCACATTTTGTCTATGATGTTCTTTTTGGGGTACTTGATTGAACAATGTTGCTTGTACTTTGATATTCCATTTTCTCCTATCCATATTTGTTGCATTTTACTCTAGTATCAAATTATATGATGACATGCATTCCATGACTATCACACTCTCTTCATCTTTACTCTTCATCTATAACAATACCACTCTTCTCCAATGGCCTTTTCATTACTATAGGGGGTTTCTAGTTAGGGGGAACAAATATAAATTAGGATTTATAATGTTTTTAAAAGGTTTTAGTTTGATTATATTTTGCATTATGATTGGCTATTTTTTTCATTATTTTCTCTCCATTTTTTATGCCTAATTTTCCTAATATCCAAAGGGGGAGAAAGGTATTGTTTATTTTCCAGGATGCATCATAAAAATAAGGGGACATTGTTGAAAGATGGAGTTTATCATCCTACCTATTTGTTGTTTTTTATGATGCCCAAGTCAAGAGTAATGTCCTAGTTTGGTCACAAGCAATTGTAGTTCGGTCACTAAGAGTAATGTGTCTATTTAGAATCATTGTAAGTCAAGCTTAAAACTCTTTAAATCCACTAATCTAACTATTTTGAGCATTAACATAATTGATTAGGACAAATCTGAAGTGAGAGAAACTCTTCTATAACTCAATAATTGATTAGCTTACTTACCTAATCAATTAAGTTGTCTCGATAACTGATTAGATTACTTTTCTAATCAATTAATCTTAGTAGGAATGTTTCCTTTTTAAACCAACCTTGATTCACATTTTAGAACATGACTGATTTTGAAATCTAAGGCAATTGAGAGATTGGAAAAGAGGAATTCTTGAGTTCTTGAAGATCACACTACTGGATTCTGGCTTCCCACTAGGGATTCATTGCAATTTCTACACAACAAAAGTGTATTCATTCCTTTTATTCTTTTGTAAACTTCATTTCTTTATAGTGTATTTCACTATGTAGGTGAACAATTGATTGCAATTGTGTCAAGCATTGCAATTGGGGATAGTTCTTGATTAGTGTATTAAGTTTTTGGTTCATTAGAGTATAAAATTATTAATAGCACTTGTAATTCTTGAAACTCTATTGAAATAGTTGAAATTTTGTAAGCTCAGGTTGCTTAGATGAAAGTTGTACGTAGATTCAAGTTTGAATCAAAACAATATAAAATCGTTGTCCTTTTTTCTTCTTCTATTGATTTCTTTGTCGATTTAAAGATAATCCATGAAGACGTGCATATGTTAATCTATTAGAGTATATGTTAATGGCTAGCAAACTGTTTAAGAATTGCTTAAGAGATTCAATTTTTAAAATACTAATTCAACCCCCTCCTGGTTTGTGTATATTAGATATATCGTTTTTACTAAAGTATTGTCTTTGGTTTGTAGGAACGAGGTTTGGACTAAATGCATACATAGGGGCGGGTAGTCACCAACAAGAACTGAAAGATTGTAGGAAAAAGCCTTCATGAGTTGGAGCATCTTGTTGTAGCAAGGAAACAATATTTTGATCTTTGTAATTTTATCATGTAGGGAAACTATTTACGATGTTTAACAAATTATATCTATTTTCCATGATAGTATATGTAAAAGGGTTGTAAAAGGATTAGAGCGTCCCAAATACTCTCTTTTATTAAATTCAGTTTTTGATGATAAGAAAAATATAAGATTACATAGATAATAGTTATACCAAAATTATTAGATAACTGAATATATCAAATAATTATATATATATATATATATATATATATATATATATATATATATATATATAACAATGAATATTAACAAGAGATCAACGATTATAATAACAATAATAAATAAAAAATAAACAAGGAAATGAGTAGAAATATTCTGGGTTGAGGCACGCATAGCGCTATCCTTAGAGAGAAAACACCTCTACTGCACAAGGTTAAATAAATACACAATCATATGTTTTTCAAATCATATGCGTTTCTCTCCCAAGATACAACAACCCGTCAGTTCGATCGAGTGCAACGAAGGATCTTCGAACCTTATGAACACCACTGTTTTAAGATAATGTAAAGAAGAAAAGAAGAAGACTTTTAAGAAAAACTTTAGTGTTTATTGTTTCTATTGTTGTTTTGTTGTTGTATCTTTCCCCATGCACCTATGTAACATTCCGGTCGGATATTACTAATTTAAGTAATAAAAAAAAAAGAAATATGATGAAAACCTCATTTATTATACTTCGCTTCCCAAAAACGCGGGAAATTTTAAAACATTTATTAATCGGAAGTTATCCAAAAATCCATAATTTATGAAACTCCAATATTGTATCCAAATTCACAAATCAGTAAAACATTGTTTACAAGGTTCATGAAAACAATAATGATAAAATTCCAGTAAAAGTTTTTCCCAACTAACCCTCTCTCCGATGCTATGCCTCATCAACACCACCTGCAACATCATCTGCTCCCGTGTAATGCATTACACGATCATCGCCAAACACGAGCAGATAGGGTGAACTCATAAATAGATAACATATAAGTTAATAAGAAAATCAAGATACAACCATCTATTTTATTTTAGTTAATTCTTGGCCAAGACCTTCATCCCCAAGGCTTTTCAACCTTCACAACACACAAAATAGTTAGTCTCAGATTCAGGGTTTATAATGCTCACACGAACCTGCCTGCTTGTGGTCCTACCTCTACGAACCTCCCCGCTCGTAGTCTTGCTCTATGGATCTACCCGCCCGTAGTCCAACACACGTGATCCACCAGCTACGTACCTCCTCGCATGCAACATCTCTCAAGTGTGAGCACGGAACATACGAACCTACCTCGCTCGTATCCCCACACGAGAGTAATAGGATATGAACCTCCCCGCTCATATCATCACGTGTTCACCACCATCCATGAACCTACCTGCTCATGGCACAACATCCCCTTATCCAAGTTTCACATCACAACATGATAACGAAAACAAGTAAAGCACACTACGCTACACAAGCTACATACTCAAGTTAGTCCTAGGGATTCTAATGCTTCCACGAACCTGCCCGTTTGTGTTCCAACTCTACAAACCTCCCCGCTCGTAGTCCAACTCTATGGACCTACCCGCCCGTAGTCCAACACACGTGATCTACCAGCTACGCACCTCCCTGCACGCAGCATCTCTCAAGTGTGAGCACGGAACATACGAACCTACCTCGCTCGTATCCTCACACGAGAGTAATAGGATATGAACCTCCCCGCTCATATCATCACGTGTTCATCACCAGTCATGAACCTACCCGCTCATGACAAGATCAAGCATATCCCAGACCAGGGCCAACACAACAAGTCATGCAAAACATATCACAACACACCTTGCCACTACAACATCGCCTAGCGCAGCCTAAGCGCTGCTAAGCGAAATAGCATCGTAATGACCGCCTGGCAGTTTCACATCACCGCCGGGCACCACAACTCACAAGACATCCCTTTGCATGCTTACAATTTAAAGACTCCACATAAAACACCATCAAAGCTATATACTTATTTTGCATGCCCTCGCAATTCTATTACATTTAAAGTATGATTATCATGTTTCCATACTTTCCCAAAACCCGTCATGATCATGCAACACTCGGTCATAGTGATATCATCAATAGTGGCCTTATTCACACACTTATAACATCATACATTTGAGCTAACATATATAGGTTCATATATTCAACATGCCTCAGCAAGCACTACCAAAAACATACTCATCATTCACACATTTATATATTTATATATATATGCATTCACCAATCAAGACCATACCACTTGAGAACACTTAATCAACCATTAGTGATCATACTATTAGGGAATTCAAACAACCAAACATGCGTGACGTATATCTCTAGCTATTGTCCTCCAAATCAAATCTCCACCGTTAACAGTGAAGAACTACATGTTATGGACTACCTGTCAAAATTTCACCTAGATTGGACGGTTAACGAACCAGGAAATGCAATTTTACGAAAACTGCGCAAACCAGAAAAAAAAGTTGGCGCCTAGCGCCCAAAAGTGAGGAAGGTGGCGCCTGGCGGGACTCTACTACCGCCGGGCGGTTCCTGTTCCGTGAAAAATACGAAAAACAACGTTTTTCGTGAATCAAAGCGCCACGCATCACTGGTATGGCGCCTGGCGGCCAATTGGGTGCCGCCAGGCGGGTCCTACTATTCCAGGAACCCCAACATTCTTCTTTGCACATGCGAACCTCAACCCACTCACAACAACTCTGAGTTCAACCAATTTATGACTCTATAAGATACGATCCCATCTTTTAGGATTACAATTCATTCTCTAACACTTCCCATACCGAATTCATTCACATTTTCCATTTAGATTAGTGTCATTTTCGAAATCCCCAAATCATCAACCCTAAGATAACCTTCATGCAATTTTCTTCTCAATAAAACCTCCATTCCACGAATTGCCAATGAAATACGATGTTTAGTCATTCATAAAGATTAGAACGCAATTTCTCCCCGATCAGAAACCTCCCAAAACCTGAGAAACATCAAAATCAAGCCAAAAATTGGTTCGCGTCGCCTTGCGGGTCAATCACCACCGCCAAGCCCTTCATAAAAACTCAAAAAATTGGGTAAAACTGGTATGTGTCGCCTGTCGATTGGGAGCTTACCGCCTGGCAGTTCCTCTTTAGGAACCCATAAATAAGCCACAACGCATGTGCCGCCTAGGGCTATGAATAGTCTACTAGGCGATTTTTGGAAATTTCAAGAAACCTTGAAAAACACGAAAAACACAATAAAAATGCATACAATTCATATCAAACATTATACAATTCATGCTCATACATAAAAACTAACGCATAAACTCCCCTTTGTTTCACCACCAAATTGACCCGAAACCCTTGCCTATTTTGCAGCTAGGGTTTCTCTCCCCTTTCATATTCTTGCCAAAAGAAAATTAGGCAAAATGAAAGTTTAATTCATTCTTAGCAAGGTTTGAACACACAACCCCTTAATTACAAAGTCAATGCGCAACCAATTCAACCAACACATGTTTCATGGTATTCTTATAATATTAGGATTACATTATCACTACTCACATTCAATCATAACATTAAAATAATGCACATTTTAAAATATCATATAATTGGCATACTTAGGACTCGAATGGTGGTTTGTGACTCACACCCCTACAATAATTGTCATTGGGTTTATTAAGAGGTATTTTATAAAGTAAGCATAATGATGCACATACCTCAACCATTAGGTTTATTAAGAGGTATTTTATAAAATAAGCATAATAATGCACATACCTCAACCTTATTATTGCCACAATTTATAGTACACTTCGCCATAGGAATGAGACATAAAATTTAATCAAACTATTTGGTGTACTTTAGTCAACAAAAACTTTGTTGTTACCCATTGAACTCCATTCCATGGGATCGCCATTCATGTGGAGATGGGTGTCCATTGTTGTAACTAATTTATGCATCAACCTTTTGATAAGCAGATCTGCAATATTTCTTTTTAACCTGACAAAGTCAATAGAGATAACCATGAGTAATTAAGTATCTAATACATTTGTCTATCATTCTCATATGTAAATTTCATTGACATTTTTACTAAAAACTTTAAATATAACAATTTGATTGTCAGGATGCATTGCCAATAGGAATAATTTATGCTTGCATAGTAGATCATGACAGAACAACAACTTTTTAACATATTCCATGATCGGGCATCTTCATCCAAGGTTAAAACATAACCATAACCAATAGTTGGTTTTGTGACCAAAATCAATATCCAATTTACATTATCCTTCAATCATCTCAAGAAATTGGACATATTACCATAACTAGAAGAAACATAAATAATATTATCATTAGATGGAAAAACAATACTAGAGGTATATATATATTCATTCACTTTATAATATATAACCAAGATTTTTCTATTAAAAAGTATGTTACTATTGCAAGACACCCCTACACTTTGAAATATTGTAAATGTGGTTCTTTTTTTCTTTCATAACTCATATCAAGTTTTATCACAATCTTTTGTGCTCAAAATATGGTAAACAGGATATAAAATTTTACTACATAGTTAGGTAAGCTAGAACTTGTAGAATAACATTTACCATATCCAAGCATTTTCTTTCTTTCTTTCGTTGCACCAATCGATTAACACTATATAAAAATGTTGCTTAATGAATTATACCATAAATTTCACACAAAACACTCATTTATAAAGAAATGTATCATCACTTCTCTATTTAATTAATTTTGTACCTCAAAATTTCATAATTTGAATGGTCTCTAACCAAATTTCTCAACAATTATAATAATAGCATGTCATATAACATAACTTTCAACATTTGTAATAATCAAAGAAAAACTTATAAATATTTTATTACAAGATAAAGGTGTTTAACTCAAACAAATCATCACAAATATATCATTTATCAACCAAATAACAATGTCTAGAAATAATAATCATATTGCACACAAAAACCACTCCATAACCTTGTTGAACGAAAAGGAAATTTCTAAAGTTAGAAACATGAAAAACTCTTTTTTTTAAACAAATTTCTGGAAGACAAGCTTAGTTTTTACTTGACCATCCCTTCAATTTATCATATGGAGATTTCTTCTTTTATCAACATTTACATGATCTTAAACATGATGTAAATTAATTCATTTTAATTTCATGTCATAAATAATATTTTTAAAATCATTAATTTGATAAAGATTATATTTATTATCAGTCATTTTTTTCATATAAATATCAAGCCAAACTTCTTTTTTTCCTTTGCAAATGCATAGTTTTATTCAAGTGTTTTCCATAACGCAACAGTAGTTTTAGTAAGACAAATTATTTTATAATTATTTTCATACAAACTACTTTAAATATATACATGATATAGCACATATTTATCAGTGGTAAGAGTATACAATATTAAAGCATAAATTAATATAACAACAAAAATATGAGCTATAAACATCACAACAAATTATTCAATGAGCAGGAAATTCATTTATCCATAATTTCATTTACTGTTACCAATAGAAGTAACCACAATTGTACACATAGATTTTTAGGCTTAGTTGAAACTATTTTAATTATAATCATAACAAACACTTTAGTTGATAAAATGTGTTTTCAGTCTTCAGCTCTATATTGTTTTTAATTTTAGAAATGAATGCAAATGAGTAATCAAAAATAGAAATAACAAGATAAAATTTTCTCTCTAAGAATGTTAAAAAATGATTACTCAAATAATACTAATAATAATAAAATATAAAATGATATAATAATAATTATTAAATCAATAATAATACTAAGACTTATATACAAAACAATGAATATTAATCAGAGATCAACGATTATAATAACAATAATAAATAAAAAATAATCATGGAAAGGAGTAGAAATATCCTAGGTTGAGGCACGCATAGCGCTATCCTTAGAGAGAAAATGCCTCTACTGCACAGGGCTAAATAAATACACAATCATATGTGTTTCAAATCATATGCGTTTCTCTCCCACGATACAACAACTTGTCAGATCGATCGAGTGCAGCAAAGGATCTCCGAACCTTATGAACACCACTGTTTTAAGATAATATAGAGAAGAAAAGAAGAACACTTTTAAGAAAAACTATAGTGTTTATTGTTTCTGTTATTGTTTTGTTGTTATATCTTTCCCCATGCACCTATGTGGTATTTATAGGTAAAGAAGGAAGACAAATGAGTAAATTGTAATAAGAATATAACCGTTAGCCATAAAAAACATTAACCCATAAATTAAAGGTCTATAAAAACTTCAGTAATAATAGAATTTTTATTTTTATTATTTATTTTTTAAAATTATAATAAAATATTTCCAACACAACCTACAAAATTACAAATTTAACCGAGACTACTACCATGAAGTTCGAAAATAGAAAATCCAATTATATACTTAAGAGAGGCATTGATGAAAGCATGTGTCACAACCCAGGGTGTCTCAACACACTTAAAGTGTGTTTGGTTTCACGTTGATATGACGCACAATTAATTTCCAAATACAAAAGCTATGTTTGATTTCAAAATTAGTTTTAAAGTAAAAAATTCACATTAATGTAAAGCAAATAGTATTAGCTAGTTTCAAAGAAATCAATTCGGCCAAAATTAATTTTTCAACACATTACCAAACACACACTTAGTAGAGGATAGGAGAATAAAAATTTAATATAAAAAAGCAATGAAAAGAAAGCAAATTATCTAACAATGTATTCCATAGAAGACATTCAAACCTTCTTATTCAAACCACTTCTTCATCTTATTTGTCGGTAACAATGTATGTGGACTTATTAGTAATATCTGATTGTGAATACCCCTTGATCAATTTGAAGAATTCCTTTACATTTTCAGTCTTGGGCATATATGGTTTTCTGCCATGGTCATTCGCATCGAGTTCAAAGAAAACTTGTTAGACATTTGCCAAGCCTCATAAAGAGAGTTTTCATTTGTTGTACTGGTCTCATTAATGGCTAGAGGCATCTCATCCATAACTATAGCTAAATCTAAATCAAACACACATAATTGAAACTAGATTTGTTTATACCAATCAATATAGTTTAAACCATTGAACTTGACCACTCATATTCATGGAAGTTGTAAAGAATATATAAGCTCACACACATTAATGCTTTGACAAATTTAAAGGATTCAAACAAATGACTACACTAGTCATGCATTTAAGTTCACCTTTGGCTGACACTTAAACTAACATATAACCATACAAGTCATTCTTTTATGCTCTCACCTTATGCTCTCACCTTTGAGTGACACTTAGACTAACAGATAACCATACAAGTCATTTTTTTATGCTCTCACCTTATGCTCTCACCTTTGAGTGACACTTAAACTCACAAATAACCATACGAGTCATTCATTTAAGTTCACCTTTAGGTAAACACTTGACAAAATTCATATAATTAAGATGCTAAAATAAATATAAATATACTTTCTTAGGCAACCAATCATACTTAAGTTTAGATGTATGCTATATTTGGATATACAAACATATTTCCAAGTATTTAATGTCATTAATTATAAGCAATGGTCCATCTTTGGATAATCAATAATGCCTTCTAATAAAGAACTTCCATTAACATATAAATCAATCATTCATAATTAAGTATCCGGATAACTAAAATAAAAACATTAATAATTTAAAATCAAATAACTTTAAAATTTTAACCATTTTAATGACTAACAAAATTTATCATGTTTGATTTAAAATAAATGACATCTTGAATTGCTATAAATCATACATAATATTCTAATTAATTTTTACTTCAACACTTTAAGAAAATTAAGCAATCATTCAACATTTACTCATATTGGAAACATAACCAATAACATCAGTAAACATGAACCCAACTAATTTCATAACCACGTAATTTGCAATTAAGACACTTAATTCACGTCATTAGGAACAATGACATTCAATAAAACAATTCAAAACTTTCACCTAAAAGTGAAAATCACTTTTCAATTCAAAAACTATTCGCAACTGAATACCAACTGCATAATCTATGCCGCAACAGAAAGTACCTCTCAATAATGATAAATCAATTCATAATAGCATGTAGTGAAGCATCATCCAATTCAACTCCGGTGCATTAAGAATATAATCGTAAACCTAAGTTACATATTGAATATAATTGAAAAAGTAGAATAATATAAAAATAAAAATTTATAGATTCATTGTCTTGAAGTTTTGAATCGAGAATGATATCAATACCTTAGAACTAACACAATGCACAACGAATAAACAAGGCACCTTATATGCTATTAAAACGTTCTAGTTTCAATTCACCTTACATGCTATTTGTAACACCCCATTTAATTAATAACGTAATTAAAGAAATGTTGTAAGACCCGTAGAATTTAATTAATTAAATAAATAAATAATTAATAAATATGGGAGGGGAAATAATTATGACATTTAATTATGGTTGGTATGACGTGGAAAAGTACTAGCTCAAATGGTTGAGAGTACTTGATTGTATGAGAGGACTTGTGTTTGAGTCCTATGCATGATACTTTTTGTGTTATTATTATTATTTCAATCTATGAAAGCATGTTCTGTTATGATATGATGCTTGAATTGTGATGGTTAGCATGAAACATGATTGGTTGAAGTGGTTATGCACTTGAGTGGTAAAAAAGGGGTCATGGGTTCAAACCTTGGAAATTCTAAATGGAACGTATGCTTATTTTATTTTTGCTAATGGTGACTTTAAATGGATTTGGAAAGGTTAACAGAAACCATGGGGAGGTTGGCTATTGGTGATCAAGGGAGAGCTTCATCAATTGTTCAAATTTAAGCTAAAGGATCTAGGTTAGGGGAGCTGGTCTCCGATTTTAGTATTCGTAATTATAATTGCATGATTAGCATGATAATTGGATGTGTGATTCTGTTAAATTATGCGTTTTCTGGTTTTTGGGAATTTTCCAGAAACCGCCTGGCGGACTACACATAGCCGCCAGGTGGCTCATGTTATATTAGTGGGTTTCTGGGTTACCACGAGGGACTGCCTGGCGGTGACACCCTATACCGCCAAGCGACGCAAACTGATAACGATTTCTGGGTTTTTCCTAATGAACTGCCTGGCGGTGATGAATACCCGCCAGGCGACGCGAGTGGAATGGGCTCGGTTTTGGTGTTCTGTGTGTTCTAGAGTGATTCTGATCGGGAGAAAATGTAGTTCCAACAAAGGAACGATGAATTGAGTCATTATATTGTAAGAATCCATAAGGTAGAATGCCAATATGATAAAGTGCTATGAAATCTTTGTTTGATCGAACATTGTGATATCCTGTGGTATGATTGAACGCGGAGTGTTATGAATTGTCGTAGAAACTGATGATTAATGGGACTAGATTTTGGATTACTCTGAATGTGGTTGGAACCTGAATGGAGAATGAAGAGAATTATCAAAGTAGGGTAATTGGCAGGGGCACAGGTTCTGGAAAAGAACCTGGAGTTGGCAGATGGAGTGTACCGCCTGGCGGCACGCACCTTGCTGTCAGGCGCTGACGCGGAAGTTACCACACTGCGTTGACGAGAAGAGTGCTGAGGGGTTGGAAAATTGGTCTGGGAAGAATTAGTTCATTAAGAGGAAATTGGGGTCGAGAAACTAAGAGGTCATGAGTTGTTTTATTATATTGCGGTCAAGTATGTTGGGATAGGTCATATGAATAATTGAGCACAAGAGTTGTCAATAACCAGAAGAAAACTTAAGTCTGGGTTAATCAGATGGTTTGATTATTGATAGGTGAGTGGATTGGGATAGCGAGTATAAGAATTTAAAATGTTAGGG
>Ga0209589_1005916_pt1 | contig 20541 bp, 9 predicted proteins | sample CowpeawhiteBW_FD_187525 | JGI IMG/M metagenome (GOLD analysis project Ga0209589, IMG submission 187525) | Root nodule microbial communities of legume samples collected from California USA - Cow pea white BW (SPAdes) (version 2) | ecosystem: Host-associated > Plants > Roots > Nodule | place: USA... | reverse complement strand
AAGGGCTTCCTTAAGATCATTCCAATACTCAATATCATGTAGCCCTTTTCTCCTTCTTTGGAGGACTAAGGAAGTCCACCAATTAAGAGCATGCCCTTGAAAGCTAAGAGTAGCTAGAGACACACGTCTCTCTTCCTCCACAACATGACTCTCAAACAATTGTTCCACTTTTACAACCCAATCAAGAAAAACCTCAACATTATCCTTTCCATAGACATGAGCCAAATCAATTTTGACTTCTTTAGGATGAGGAGGTATGCGCCTTTGCCTTCTCACACGAGACGATTGTCTAAGGTTGATGCGCTCATCTTCCTCCTCTTCAAAATCATACTCATGCCTTGAAGGGGCACGAGAAGGCCTAGGAGAGGCACATGTATAAAGGTTGAAAAGGTTAAGTTGATTGGCAATTAATTGAAGACTGGCTTGCATGGAAGCCATTTGAATTTTAAGGTCCCTAACCTCTTGAGAGAGATTATTTAGGACTCTAAGATCAACCTCAACCTCCTCATCACCACTTGTGTGGAGGTTGTTTTCATCAACTTGTTGTTGATGTTGGGTACTAGCACGAGTAGCCCTTCTAGTGCTCATGGTGATTGAAAGAACTTAGAACTTTAACAAAATGGTGAAAGAGGAAACCAAGCACAAGTAGACCTCCAGGTTAGGCGAGGTGAGTCTAAAAGACTTCTTAAGTACCAAGGCCAATCCTTGCCAAGATGTACTTGCAAAAGGTTTCAAAGATCACACAATTGTCTAAGGCTAAGTAAGTAGAATCACTTGAGACACTAAGCACAAACAACCACAAACAATACTCAAAGAAAAGAAAAAGATTAACACTAAGAACGGACCCCTAAATGGCAAAAATTTTAGAGACTTTGGTCTCACAAATTTAAACCACTAAGCGTCTAACTATGCGGCCTAAAAGCAAGGTGAGAAAGCACTTAAAACTTTCAACACACTCACTTACTAAAACGTTGCACTATAGTATGAAAAAGGTTCTACTTAGGAGATGGGATTGAACACCTTTGGTTCCCTAAGACACCTAAGTAGGCCATGGATACAATTGAGAACTTGAAAGCAATTTTGGTTCACTAATTTGGTACTCAAAATGAAGCAACCTCAAGCCACTTAATATCTCAAATTTTGATGCTCAAAAGATGCAATTTCACAATCAAGGAGGCTTCAAAATGGTACCAAATAAGATGTGCCAAAAAAAAGTACAAAGTACAAAGAAATAAAGCCAAAAATAAGAAACAATGCAACTCCAAATATGCTGCCAAAGTGCTTCCAATTTGCACAAAATCAAGAGTCAAGAGCTTGGCTTGTAGCCTTCTTTTGATTTGAACAAAGACCACCACCAAGTAAGGCACTTGTAAGCACCTTAAGCCACCAAAATGAAGTGCAAAACAACAACTATAGTCTTGGTTTTAAGGCCAAAACAGCTACCAAACCTGCACCAAAAAACAAAATAGCAAGAAAACTATACCAAGCAATGGAGTTAGCACAAACTCTCAAACAGGTCAAAAACTCTCAATAGGTGAGGAAAAGGATAAGCACACAAACTAAAATTCTACTTCAATATCCACCACCTAAGATGCTACCAAATCATAGAAACCATTCTAAACTTTATAGCATCATCAATCACAACCAATAACCAAGAGTCAAGTATATGAACCCAAACAAAGGAGAAAGCAAGAAAAGCTAAACCAAAAGAGAATTGAAATGAAACATGACTAGAAGGAGATTCAAGAAGTGACAAGAAAGAAATTAAAGGCTGGAAAGAAAGGCAAGCACCACAAAAAAGAACCTAGAAATGCACTAGAATAGATGAAAAAAAAAACTGAAAACAGAGAAGAAAAAGTGCTCAGAAGCAGCCACAATACTCATTGCAATTTTGTGCCAAATTGAGGGAATAAATTTCGCTTTTGTTGAAGGCAAACTCAAGGCAATATAGAGTACACAATCAAGGATTCAATTAGAATAACAAAGAGCACTTAAAAGCACCACAAAACGCACAAAATAGCAGTAAAATAGAGAATTCCCGAGACCACTACGCTAGAAAACGTGAAAATTTGCCTCAACTTCGCAGATTTTTCATTTTTTTTTGTACTCAACATTTTTGAATGATTCTTTTTTTATATTTTTTGTCTGGATGTTAGCTAAATGAGGAAAAATTCAGATTAAAATTTGGACTAGGCAGTGAGTCATGAAAAATCTCAAATAGTAGGTGTGTGTGTAGTGAAAACTGGAAAAACAGACTGGAACATAATTGCTCACGGAAATTGTAAGATGTTCTATGAAAATTCAAGATGAATGAACTTGATTATGATCTAAAATCAAGTATGAATCATAGAAGAACATCTTAAACACTCAAAAGCACAATCCAATCGGTGAAATGGATGAAAAACAGTGAGACCATTGCCTTACACATCCACAAGCATCACTTGAAGTTCATAGCTCATTTTGTGTGATGTAGAACTTGGTTCTCATCAAGCAAGTGCAGAATTCAGCCATATGAACGAAAATTAAGATGAATTAAAGTGCTTAAACATGACTTAAGACAAAACACAACATAAGAAACTGAAAATTAAAAGATGCATCGATTAAAATGAAGAAAAACAATAAGGAATAAAAGAACAATTGCTGGAAAACGAAAATGAAACCTAAAACAGATTTGCACCAATGAAGCAAGAAGTACTACAAGATGAATCAATGGAGATTCATGTAGCCTTAATGTCAAACAGTGTAGAGCAGCAAGCACATGAAGAAGACAACAAAACTTGAAGAAAAACAATGGAGAAGAAGAGACAAGATTGAAATTGAAACAAAACACAAGTATGGACCAAAAACCTTACCCAAACCAAGAGGATGGATGCACCAAAGGCTTGGATGGCTCTAGATACCATTTGATGGATCCTTGCTGTAGGAGAGAAAGGAGATCCATGGAAGACACCAAGAAGTAGATGAAATGCAACGGAAATGAAGATAAAAGCAAGAAGAGCTCTCGACAATGGAGGTTTTTGGTGAAGATGAAGAGTAGAAGTAGAGCTATGGTATGAAAGGTGGCTAGAGGAGATGAAGGAGAAGGTTAGCCATGTATGCTCTCAAAATAATAAAGAGTGGAGTGATCTCAACACAAACATTCTATTAGAAATTTCAAGAGTGATTACAATAGCCTAAAATTTAGGCTTTTATATGAAAGCAAATACACATAAACACTCTTAGCCCTTGGATGAGAACGACATTCAATCTTGGCCGTGGAAGATGGCTTGGAGAAGGAGCAAGGCTCATGGCCATTGGATGATGCCTTGGAAAAGGAGGAAGCATTCCTAGCCCTTGGATGTATTGGATCCATGAGGTGTAGGAAGGAATGTTGACTTCCACTTAGTCCACCTTGGACCTTTGGTAGCTCATGGCCAAATTAATCTTTGGGTTAAGTATGTTTTTAGTCCCTGAACTTTGACCCAAAATTGGAATTCGTCCCTGGCTGAAACTTTGATAAATTTTGGTTCCTAAACTTTAAAAATGAATGAATATAGTCCTTTTAACCTAATTTTGTTAACTTTTTTTAAGTTTCGAACGCATTTCTCAGTAAATATTGAGTCGAGAATATGTCAAACGGCGTAAGCAACTCCAATATTAACATGAAACACATTCGAGATGTTGAAAAAAGTCAACGTAATTGGATTAAAGGATTATAAACACACTTAAAAACATACTTAACCCTTAATCTTTTGAGATAAAAATCACAACTAAAAGAATATTAGAGTGTGAATAATTGGAATTCATAGCCAAGATATCATATTTTAAGATTAATAGTTATAATTTTAGGTATCAGTGTATAAAAATGATTGTGATATCAAAGTACATTTTAGAAGATCATCTAACAACGAAATATTAATCAAAAGCAATCAAACTCAATTAAATCATTATTCAAATCAAATGCAAATGTACTCAAATACTGGAATTTAAAACTAAAGAAGGAAAATCTTTGAAAAACTCTAGTATAAAAAACTCTAGAAAAGCCAAGTCGCCTTGTATTTATCCTCTTCGCTTCTCTTTACTTCCCTTTTTTGTCATTTATCAAAAAGAGTTTAAAGAAGAAAAAATTTATCACTACTAAGGAAAAGGTTTACAAGAAGGTGGCAGGGGTATAGTGTCACAAGGATAAAAGATGTGAAAAAAATATGTTGTTCTTTGTGGTTGACGTGTGGTAGATTGTATGCGCAATGCATTTACCTCCCTAGCTTCATGCGTATTCAACAATTTGACAATGTTATGATGTTCGTTAATGATGGTCTTATACCATCTAGGAAAGAGTACGGGCATTTATGAATTGAATTCCTACCATAACATAAACAAAGAAAATCATAGAAGAATGTAGAATAAGACAAAGATGGAGATGTCACAATCTAGCAGATTGAGAAGTCAAATGAAAATTCACCACAAAGATGTCAGTCTTTAACAAGAACCAATGTTCTAATCGAAGAACCAAGAGAATCCTCTCTTATTTAATTCAAAATTTATCTATTGATAACCAAGGTGTCTACTTTTGTTTTTTGTCCAAGTATATATAGACCACAACTGTTTAAGAAACCTTCAAACCCAAAAGGAAAGCTCAAAGCCCAAAAAACGCAAAAACATAAACTGAAAATGTAATGAAAGTAGTTCGCCCAACGAGCTTATAAAATAAAGAAAAGTACAAAAATTTTTATTTCCTAAAATTATTCTATAATTGTGCTCCAAGCCATGATTTTCATGTCTTTCATGTCCTTTGAATTTCAAGGGCTCCTCCTCAAGTTCTTCTTGTATTGAATCAGGAGATAGTCCTCTATCACACCCTCCTTCTTGAAGAGAATTTGTCCTCAAATTCGTTCCACTTGAAGATCCCTTATCCTTTGTATTGGATCAAGGGATAGTCATCTATCATACACTCTATCTTGTAGAGAATTTGTCCTCAAAATCGTACCACTTGAAGATTCCTTCTCCTTATGTTTGATAGTGTTAAAAGTAGCTCCTTCCTTCTTAAATTTTTCTTTTTCCTTCCATAAGGTGGATGATTTCTTGTAGGAGGTCTTTCTCTTAAGTTGTTTCTTTAGACCTGATTAGTTTATCATCATCCTCACCTTCTTGGAGAGAATTTGATAACGAATTTTTGAAGATCCTACACACGAAAACAAACATAAATCATAAACATAAATATAAAATAATCCAAAATAGAAATTCTACTAAAATGAGATTTAAATTTGGAAAGAAACAAATCCCTTATTATGAAAGGATTGAAGGTCTTCCTCCAGCGTCAAATAACCACTTGCTAAAAACATAGAACAATTTTATAACAAAGATGTTTTGCTAAAATAAAAAGAAAGGAATATTGTGCATATAAACAATAAAATATAGGTATGAATTTGGTTGCCCATAGGATTTTTTAGCAATGGATAAACAAGCTATGTGATGTGCATATATTGCCAAGCTTATATCCAAACTAAAAGAATTTTTCTTTGACTATCCAAAGTAATTGATAAGCAAGCTAAAAGAGTGGCAAACACAGGTTCATTAAGTTCTAAGCTTGTGCCTTCCTTTTCTGTCATTCGTTCTTCCTTCCATTTTTGATGCCATTTTTCCTTGATAAACAAATCTTCACTAGGCAACAAAACAAGAAGAGATGAGTTAGTACTTCCTTCTAATGACAAATAAAGATGTTCTTTTCTTTCTTTTTCTTTTTTCTCTTTTTGATCTTCTCTCTTTTCTTTCTCTTCTCTTTCTCTTCTCTTTCTCGCTTTTCTTTCTCTTCTCTCTTTTCTTTCTCTCTCTTTTCTTTCTCTTCTCTTTCTTTCTTCTCTCTCTTTTCTTTTCTTCTTTTTCTCTCATTTCTTTTTCTTCCTTATCTCGTGCTAGCTTTAGCTTCTACTCTTTTCTTTCTCTTTTCAAGACATCTAATGTTTGCAATGTCTTTTCTTCCTCCTTTTCAACTATAGCATGTAATTCTTGAGGTCTTAATTGGTCATGTAAGTTTCATTCCAATTAGAACATTGATGTGCTTCATGACCATAACCTTCACATTTAGTGCATCTTAGAGCACTTGGCAAAGGTTTTTTACATGCTTGTTGTAAGACCCGTGGAATTTAATTAATTAAATAAATAATTAATTAATAAATGCGGGTAATGAGAGCCTTTATGGCATTTAATACTGACATGTATGATGTGGATAAGTACTAGATCAAGTGGTTGAGAGTACTTAATTATATGAGAGGACTTGGGTTCAAATCCTATGTATGACATTTGTGTGTTATTTAATTATTATTGTTTTTAATAATATGCTTGATCATGTTGAGTGATAATGCAATCATAGAATTATATTAATCATCACAAAACATGAATTGGTTGAACGGTTGTGCATTGATTTGACATAGGCATTGTTAGGGGTTCGAACCTTGGTTAACTTAAACTGAGCTTTCTTTTTACTAAACTTATTTTTGGCAAAGAAGAGAAGGGTTGGGAACCCTAGCAGCCACGTGAAGGCCCCCTAAGGGGCTAGAAAAACAACTAATGATGGACTTTGAATGGCAATTATACCACTTTTAATGCCATTTTCGTTTTAGTATATTAATCCATCATGAAGGCACTATTATAAGGGAAAATTTAGGTGAGAGGAGAGGTTTTCTACATTTGCTATTGCTGTATAGGGAGAGGAGTACAAAAATTGAGAGTTTGGTGATGATTGAGTGAGGAAAGGAGCTGCATTGAGATAGGGTCAAAGGAAGATCATTGGTGATCAAGGGGGAACTTACAACAATGCCAAAATAAGCTAAGGAAACCAGGTTAGGGGAGCTGAACCTGAAATTTATACGTTGTTGTGATAATTGCATAATATGTCATTTGAAATTACATGCTTCCTTTTGATTCAACTGTCGCCAGGCGCCTCATCTTGTTATGCATGTTTCTGGGTTCTAGAGATGGAACCGCTTGGCGGTGCGAACCTAACTACCAGGCAACGCTTGGTTGCGCACCCAGTTTGTTGGGTTTGTTTGAAGGGCCTGGCAGTGATGAACACCCGCCAGGCAACACAAGCCGTGTTAGCTCAATTTTGAGGTTCTGGGCGTTTTGGCATGAATTGATCGGGGGGAAATCAAATGTTAGCTGTTAAGAGATGATATGATGTTGTACGTCCTTGAATTTAGTATATTTGATGGATAAATTTGATGGAACAATGTGAATGAGATTTAGGGTGTGAAATTGGTAATTTTCAGGTTGATAAGGATTAAGGTTCAAATTGTAGTTGGGAATTTGTAGGCACTCTCCTATATTGATAGTTCTAGCGTAGGATGCACAACTGAATGTTAAATTATGAAAATTATTGGCGGAGTGCGTTTTGAAAACTTTGGGAAGGGATGAAGGTGTAACAGAATCTGGGATTTTCCCAGAAACTGATACACCGCCTGGCGGGAGGCATATTGCCGCCAGGTGACATGCGTGAACCAGCAGAATGATGGTCGACTTGGCAGAGCAGATTGGCTTGTAGTGTAGACGTGCATTTGGTAGTGAACCTGATCATAAGGAAAAATATATATAGGGGAATTAGTTTGATGTTGGACAAGGAGCTCATGACTTGTGATGTTAAGGGTGAGAAGCCATAGGTAAGGTCTAAGTGATTGAAATGAATTGAACAATAAACTGACTAAACTTTCGTGGTAGTGAATTTACTTGAGCAAGATATTGCGTTCCAAGTCGTTATAGAAAGTCTATTAGGAACCTAAGGTTGTATGTTATTAAAGATTACCAATAGCATGAATTAAACGGGAATTCCTTGAGGTAGTAATTATCTTGATGGGCAAGCACGATAGACACAAGTATTAGATAAGAAAACGATAATTGAACTGGTTGTGTGCCAATGTATATGTATTCAGCTTAGAGGGAGGTTGCATCCTTAAGAGAAATTGAATGATATCGTAGTTGGTCAGTTGTGAATTATGATGGTTATGGTTTAGGGGTATATAAATATATCAATTTAGACACACATATAAAAGGATTCAATAACTTGAAGGTGTGCAATTACTAGACTAAAGGGATGGGATCTGATTAAGAGTGTGCCAAACCAGTAACCTTGCATTACTGGTGCAGCGCTTGGTGGCAGGTTTGGAACTGCCAGGCGGTAGCTGTAGTTCAGAGAGCAATAGAAAGGGGTGGCGCCTGGCGATGGTAGTCGATCCGCCAGGCGATAGCCACCAAATAGTGGGCTCCTGGAACGCGTGCGCCTGGCGATGAGTGTAGTTTCACCAGGCGATGTCTACAGTAATGGTGGTTCAGAGGCGCTATGTGCTTGGTGGTACATGTCCCCCACTAGGCGGTCTAGAAGCAGGCAGTGCTTGACACTACGTGACCTGCACCGGGCGATTTTGCTGCAACAATTTTGGTGTTCTTACTATTGACGTGTGTAATCTACAATGCTTTAGTGATGCCTTAAAGGTCGTCTTGTTACTGTTCCTTGAGTTGTGGCTCGAAACGTATCCCCTGAGTTGTGGCTCGGGATAGGGGTTAAGCACGTGGTATTTCTTGAGTTGTGGCTCGAAATAACATATCTTGACTTGTGGCTCGGGATGGCGGATGAACATGTGAAACTTTTGAGTTGAGGCTCAGGTTGGTGAGTGTTGTCGGTGTGAGTGTGCTGGTTGTGGCCAGTACGGATGGGTCCATATAGATTGCCCTCCTCAGTAATTAGTTGACGAGTTTGGTAGTCTTGGGAAGTTACGAACTATGTTCGTATTGGAAACTCCACCTGGCGTTGCAGTGTATGATTCGTAGCATGGTTTCCCGCACGTGCTCTATCAGTTGTAGTCAATAGGTATGGCAGCAAGACATCTTGAGGTACTCACTAGAAGACGTAGAACACGATTAACATGGTTGTGGCCATGTGGTATGGAATCAAAGGAAGGAATTCCTTTGGTGTGATTGTGTGATATATAAATGTGCTATATGTATATATGTTTATTTTGTTAGCTCACCCCATCTGCTTGTGTTTGGCGATGATCGTGTATGCGGTACACGGGAGCAGATGATATTGCAGGTGGATCTAGTGAGGCTTAGAGACGGAGCGGGGCTAGAATGGGATTCAGATTTTTAATCAGAGTTTTATTATGTTTTGGAATAGTTGTAATAATTTACATTATTAAACTTGGAAATTGTAATTAAGTTTTATAAAGTTTGGATTCAATTTATTTTATGATTGAATAAAGTTTGAAATTTTTCGCGTTTTTGGGAAATGGATTTATAATTTATGAGATTTTAATTTCTTATTTTATTTGATTATTTAAATCCGTAATATCTGGTAGGGATGTTACATTTGGTAACAAAGCTTTGTTTTCAAAATGATTTTTGGGGTCTATGGGGAGCGAGCTTATCGTGTTTCGCTTGCAAGACTATTGTGTGCCATGTTGTGAAATTTTCTACTGTATAAGTATTAACTAGAGCTGTTGATGTGAACAGTTGAAAATGTGGCGTGCTCAGGCTGTGGCTAACCGAAGGAGGAGGAACACTGTTGGAGTTTATGATATCGCTCATGCCATTCATCGTATGGTAGACGTGATGCAACCTATTGCAGCCCAGCCTAGAGCCGTGGTGGCACCTACTCACCCAGTAACCATGGAAGACTTCATGAGACACAAGCCTACACATGACTGGAACGCAGATCTGTGAGTGGTTGTTTTTGTGGGTCTGGCCGACACAAACAATTAGATTTTTAATAGTTAGCGTCGGCTAAGCCTACGCAAATGGCTGTGTAATTTGAAATGAACAACTTGTTTCTAGGCACATCCCATAACCTACATCTGATACCTAAACCTACGTTGAATACCCATCCAAACAAATTTCAAGCAATTTAATTAATCCAACAATTCATCATATGATTTCTTTCATTTACAACTGAAATTCCAAACATAAAATTAAGTTAATTGTGACTTTAATTAGATCAAATTAAAGTCACACAAAATTCCTGGAGTCTAAGATCAAATTACAGTCAAACAAAAAGTGCCAATATTGGCATTACAAGTCTGCTAGCATTTCATTCTAAGTTCTCCTAATTAGCCTATATTGCTTAACTTATAGTAGTTGTTGGTAGTAGAACCTACTAGCAGCCACCTCATAGCTATAATCCGCAATGAAGGAGAGAATGATACAACTGAAACTTGAAAAATGAAAAAGTAAAATGTAAGAGATTAATCTCTAAAGCAACTTTATGAGTATCCTATAATATAATTAAGAAAGTAAACTTTTACAAAATGTATACACAATTTGAAAACAAAATGTACCTTCTTCAAGGAATGGGATGATCATCCAAGTCTTCATCATAATGTGGATGCACGCGACTAATGCCTGTTGAACTGTATGCAGCCTGCTTCTCCAACATCATGGCTAATTGTTGCTTGATCAAACTCAATTCTTCTTGAATAAGAGCATATTTTTTATTAGTTTCATCAGCTCTCATAATGGCTTGTTTTACTTCTTCTAGAAGCCTCTTTGTCTGAACTAATTATCCCAGTCTTGGATGAATTGCGCGGGCCAAAGTAGAAGGCTGAGTAAGGGATGACACACCATGATGAATGTTTGCAGCCAAGTCCCTAGTGCCATAAACTCTGCCTCTACTTTTCCTTCTAGCAACATCTTTCTAGCATTGAATCTTTGATGTTGTTGTTGTTGTAGTTTCTGTAGAACTATCCGTCTCCATGTCCTGCATACGCTGATGATATGTCTTCTACTCATTCATAATATTTGAAAAGTGTTAGAATTGTATAGACTTAAACAAAACTAAACCAACTGTTGACAACCTACATATACTTCACGTGCACGTGTATACACCCAAGCATCGTCCTTCTTCTTATGAGTGACAAGAAACAACTCATCTGGATTCACAGGACACCCATGTTTTCGCTCTTGAGAAAAGTTATGCAATTAGTAAGATTATATCACCAATCATATAAAATGTTCAATAACATTGTAAGCAAATTTTTTACGTGTTACAGAAAACTTACGAGTCCCAATGCAATCTCAAGGTGCGATTTGTGACCTGTAGAATGTAGTTCTCCACCTCTAATTGGAGCTCTATTTGTTTTATTTTAAGAGGATATGTCTTTGAACTCTTTACTCTCCCAATAGTCAAGAAACTAAGTCCAAGTTATTTCACCCATCCAGCTAGGTTTCTTCATTTTATTCCTAGCTTTGGTGAGCATATCAGATATGCATTTTCTGACTTTTGCCTCATAGACCTTCTGAATATGCCACTCATGCTCAGGTGCCCAAGTAATATGGGTATGCAAAAATAGAAAGTAATAAAGTGATAAGTGCTATATAATATCATAATTCATAACAATTATATTCTATTACCATAAAGTACATCCACAATTTAAGTTGAACATCTTCAGGGACCTTGTCATAATGATGGTATGGGCCCCTAAACTGTGTCCTTATTGCCTGTCCAATTGCCTCACTGGCATGGTGGTTAGGCATCCACCTACAAGAAAAACCAGGACACTTTTTAATATTAAGTACATAATTTACTAGGAAAATTAAATAACATAGAAACTTACTCTTTACCGATGGGTGTAATAATGAGCTTGCCATGTTCATCACGCTCGACCTCATCATCAAACCAAGTATTTTTACCCCTATGGTTTAATGTGAAAGCTTTTTGTGTTGTTCAAACAATGAGGACATGCTAATTTTCCTTTTGTCCCCCAACTAGACAACATGGCATAAACAGGAAAATCATTTATTGTCCACATCAATGAAGCTCACATCAGAAAGTTCTCTTTTGTGGAAACATCATATGTCATGACACCTTCATTCCACAACTTATTGAGGTCATCAATAAGCGGTTGCAAGTACACATAAACTTTTTATGTTGGGTTTGTTGGACTTGGTATGAGACATGTTAAAAACAAGAATGATTTAGTCATACACAAATCAGGTGGTAGATTATAAGGAGTAACAAACACAAGCCAATAAGAGTAAGGGGATGTAGAAGATTGAACATAAGGAGTGAAACCATCAGAATATAAACTAAGTCTTATATGTTGTGGATCAGGAGCAAAATCTGGATATACATTGTCAAAGTGTTTCCATGCTTTTCCATCGGATGGATGTCGCAAAACACCATCATCTATTCTATTTTCGTAATGCCATCTCATTGGTTTAGCAGTTTCCATTGATGCATGTAGTCGTTGTAATCTTGGGATTTGTGGCAAGTAGAACATTCTTTTTACTAGAACATTCTTGTGTCTTCATGTGCCACCCTTATAAGGTAAGTACCTAGAACAATGACAAAACTTGCATTCTGTTAATTGGTCATCAACCTTGTAATATAACATGCATGCATCTTCACAACAATCAATCTTTTCAGCTTTCAACCTAAGACTTGACACAATTTTTTTTCTTCATAGTAGTTCTTAGGTATGGAATTATGTTTGGGAGTGACATCAGCAAACATTTGAATGAAATAATCTAAGCATTTTTCAGTAACATGCCAATTGGTTCTGACTGCTAGAAGCCTTATAACTATTGATAATCTTGATTCGGTTGCTCCTTCATAAATGGGCTCATTTTCATTGTTGAGCATGCAATAAAACCTTTGCGCTTCAGCATTAGGGGACTCTTAATAGAAATTGCCACTCTCCACATTGTCATCAAAAGCTCCTGGATCACATGTACGCATACAAGCATCATACACCATTTCAGTCACTGAAGCAAATTGATCCTCATGATTCATGTTTTCATAGCTACTAGATGCATGACCTAAGCTTTGAACATTTGATCATTGTTCTTCCTGATTAACCCATATGTTGTAGTTAGGCATAAATCCAACTCGCAACAAATGAGCCCTCACATATGGTGCTTTATGAATTTTCTGACATTTACAATTCACACACGTACACCTTATCCCTCCATCTAAAATGAAGCTAGGTTTGTCCATTGCTTTGGATACAAAATCTATCACTTCAACAATAAACTCTTGTCTAAGTCTCCTTCAAGGAGATCAAACATATTATACATCTAGTTACGATCCATTCTTTCTACATGTCCAACACCAAATTATTAGCAACTATGACACATAGTTTTAATGTTAAACAACACTACTTTTCATGAGATTTTTATAAAAAATGTCATAGGAAAAAAAGGAAAATTCCCTATAAAGGTAGAAGGAAGAAGAGTCTCCTATAAAGGTTAAAATGAGACTTCTCCTATAAATGTAAAAAGTTAATTTCTTTTCTAACATTTTTTTTATATTTACGTTTTTTTGTTTCAAAGTTTAGATAATTTGGTTTATTTGAGAAACTATTTACCAGGATACGAATATGGACCAGCAATTTCTATAGTCTTAATAAGTCATCATTATATGGACTCAACAGTAACCAGGGGAAATGCACGGGTCACAGATTCGTAATAATTTTGGGCAGTTTCCTTAACTGGATAAATGTGAACATTGAAGGGCAAAAATCAAAAGCAAGTTGCTCAATCAAAAAAGGAAATAAAAATATTATAAAGAACATCGGGAGAATTAAAATAAAGAATTTGTATTTGTAAATATATGCAACAGTTCAACTTTTAGATGTAATAATGTAATATATAAATTCTTGGATATGTATATGTTTTAACCGAATAATATCATACTTATTTATTTTAGTTATAATAATGAATTTAAAAATCCATACACTTAACACATACACTTAATACATACATAGGTTAATTTGGTCCGTTTTAATTTAGGTTACTATTTTTCTAATGTAGTTCAACTTATTTTTTTCATACTATTTTGTACTATTCACTAAATAGGTTTAGTTTGCCAATTGCACAAAACTTTAAGGCCTAACAAATAATTACTTTTGGCCCAAACAAAAGTTTTTCTTATATTTTCTAAGACTTCTAGTTTTTTTTTTATTCATTGTTATTAAAAATCAAATACTCATTAACTTGAAGTAAATACGTTCTCTCTTAAAACACCATTGTTTCTATATATTAAAAATTTTCTGATCTTTTAGCATGTAGGTATACTTGGAGAGCACAAAAGGAGAATATCTTAAAGAACAATCAATTAATATACATTAAACAACATGTAATTGGCAAATCATACTTTAACACTGTGTTCGCTTTTGATGATAGTACTGTTAGCACATATTTGCTCGCTTTTGATGATAGTACTGTTAGCACATATTTGCTGCGACGGATTTGTGAGTCAAATCATGTTCACATGCACCAAATTGGAAGAGAATGAAGGAGTAGATTCAGAAAATAATCTCTTTATTTCATTCTCTCTTAATAGCAGAGATTTGAGTGCATTCATCACTATTTTACAAATATATCCCTATGTATATAAAATAAAAAACCACTAAAGTATTAATGTGAATTATCATATTTTTTAAATAATTATTATATATATTATTAATTATATATAATAATTATCATTAATAATATATATATATATATAATAATTAAAATATTGTCAAAAATATAATAATTAATATATTAATATATCACAATTAAAATATAAAATAATTATTATTTTTAAGTATATAATAATTAATAATAATAAAAATTATATATAAATATGTAGAATAATTAATATTAATTAAAATATTATTAAAATATAATAATATATTAATTACTATTATTAATTTTTGTATAACTTTTTTTTAAATTTAATTGTTTAACTTTTTTCACATTCATAAAAATTTAAACTTTTTTATTTTAAAAATTCATATAATTTTAATATTTTTTTTAATTCATTTTAATTATTTATAATTATTTTTATAACATCAAATTACAAAATCATTCTTTTTTTCATTAGGAGTATTTTGGTAACTTTCTAATTCTATCTATTTTTACAATTTATTTTATTTATCACATCAATCAAATCTCTCACTAACTTTCATAAAACTTATCTCCAAATCCATTCATTTTACCTTCTAAATCCACTCAAAAAAACACAAAAATTCATCCACCCAAATTTACACAAATTCATCTTCACACTCTCCCTCATATCCATCCCTCCAAGGGAACACACCCTAAGTTTTGGATTAGGATGCTGCTGCTCTAAGCATAATTTCTATAAACATCCTGCTGCCACTACAAGAATGGAAGTTTGAAAACATGCTGCCACTATAAACATGTAACTTGGAACTATATATAATACATGTAACTTTTGGAAAAATAAGTTGGGTTTAGATATATACATATATGGAACAATGTAACGTAATACAAACCAATTTGACTTTTGAATGAAATTAACCAACAAAATTATAAATAAAAGACTTAAATATACATTTGGTTCCTATTTTTGTTGTTTTTATTCAATTTAGTCCTCATTTTCGTTTTGTATTCAATTAAGTCTTCATTTTCGTCAAATTTTGGTCAATTTGGTCATTTTCACTAACGGTGTTTAAATAGTTAATGTTTTTGAACAGTACATGCCACGTGTCACCTTATTTTTTTTTTGATTTTTTTTTAAATTTTAATTTTTTTAATTTCAAAAAAATTGTTTACGTGTCAAGTTACAATTGTGCCACGTGTCAATGCTAGTGCCACATGTCAGTTTGTGGTTGTATTATTTTTTTTGTTCAATTTAGTCTCGATATTCATTATTTTTGTTCAATTCAGTTCTTGTATTCGTTATTTTTGTTTAATTTAGTCCCAATTTTGTGAAAATGGAACAATTTAACTTTTAAAATTGACATTATTATTAGTTATTTTTGAAATTCAATTATAAATTATTATATTTAATTATAAATTGAATATAATTCTTAGATTCAATTGTTAAACAAAATATAATTATTTAAATATTATTAAAATATAATTATTAAAATTTTAAAAATATATATTAACATTTTTAAAATTGACATTTAAATCTAAAATATTTAATATTTTTATTGCATTGTAGATATTAAAATCTAAAATATTCTATATTTAAATGTTAATTTTATAAATATTAGTTTACTTTTCTAAAATATTTTGAATATTTAAAATATTTTTAAATATCAATTTTAAAAGTATTTTAGAATATAAATATTAGAAAAAAACTTATAATAATTATATTCTTATAATATTTTAAATAATTAAATATATGAATTTTATTCAATTTATAATTAAATTTAATAATTTATAATTGAATTTAAAAATTATAAATTCGAATGTCAATTTTAGAAAAAATATTAATATAATTTGTATAAAAGATATTAAATTTGGTGTCAATTTGAAAGGGACAAAATTGATTTATTTTTACAAAAAATAGGACTAAATTGAACAAAAATAACAAATATAGGGAGTAAATTGAACAAAAAAAAATAATAGTATCACAAACGGACACGTGGCACTAGCATTGACACGTGGCACAATTGTGACTTGACACATGAACAATTTTTTTGAAATTAAAAAAAAATATTATTTTTTTTAAATTTAAAAAAAGTTAAAAAATTAAAAAAAAAATAAAAAAAAAACAGGAGATGGCACATGGCATGTACGGTTCAAAAATGTTAAAGATTTAAACACCGTTAGTAAAAAGGACCAAATTGACCAAAATTTGACGAAAATGAGGACCTAATTGAACACAAAACGAAAATGAGGACCAAATTGAATAAAAACAACGAAAATAAGGACCAAATGTATATTTAAGCCTAAATAAAAGTAGGTGTTGTAGTAATTTGCCAAAAGTGAACAGGACTGCATAACTCTCTTACACTTAAAAGTATATATAATTTTCACCTTCACACATGTAATAGTTGGAAACCATAATTATCTACCCTTGAAAACTAGCTTCATCCATCTGCAACAGTTAAGTAATTGAGTTTGTTGCAAGGGCAAAAGTTGTGGCTGAAAACCCAAAACCCAAGTATATCATCTAAATTGAGACCAAATGTGCGTAAGTGCCAAATGCTACATGTGAGAGTGTGGATGTTCTCCTAGTTAGTAGGGCATAGGTGGAGATGGATTAATCTTTTATGACCTTTAATCAATTTGTTGTGGCTCTTTCTCAGTGTCCATTAGTTTTTCAATAAATGAAGATTGGGAAACAACATATTCCCTCTGCTCTCAAGTTTCCATATCAGTAAATAGTGAGAATAACAACAAATTAACAACAGACACATGTAAAACACATAGCTATGCTAATGTCTTAGAGAATAACAATAGACACACAAGCTTAGACCTTTTACAAGTTTCCATATCAATAAACAAAAATTTAATTCACCTATAGAGTTTTTTGATTCAATAATTTCGTTTTCAATGCAAAACAATCATTCTTGAATAAATAAGTTCATTATTATCCAAAGCGAAAACTGACCTTGTTTGTGTAGCTGCCAACTCAAATGTAATCTCCACTCCAAAGTCCTTGTTTAAGCCAACACTCAGTTACGCACCTCAAGCTCATTATTTCAGCTCTCCAAAAGTTCTCCACCTCCACTTAAAACGCCTAATGACCAATACCAAATTCAGAAACCAGTTGTTAAATCTTCACTGGACAATACAACCTTCATTCTTGGTGTTCAAATTAAAGAGCTACAGTAGAAAAGCATGTGAGAAACACATAAATAAAGCCTCCCAAACGCAGATACCGAAATCAAATTTAATCATCTTAAAATAGAGAATTGTGAATCCCTAATAGGAACACCCCAAACTAAGAAAGAGAGGGATAATTAGTTACTGGGAATGGAAACCTGTTTGAATTCAGAAGCAAACATACAACGTTATTCACATATGCTATTTGCAATCTCGGAGAAAGGGGGAAGGAAATGTGGCTCGTTGAAAGGCTCACTTGCTCACTTACTCATCGCCATTGAAACTTCACTTGAACTCGTGGTAGATTGAGGGAACGAACTCGCACTGTACAAACTTGATTTCGCTTAACAAATTCCAAACCCTCAAGTCGCACTTGCTGCAGAAATGAGACATAAAACACGAAATGGGTAGCAATGGCTGTGGCACTTGCTGTGTTGCAGAAATAGAGCTAAAATGGCGAAATGAGGGCAAAAGGTTACTAAGACATTGGCGAAAAGGGGCAAAAGTTACTAAGACAAAAAAATAGTGGAGCTAAAATGAAATAGGGAAATGAGGGAAACATGATTGCAAAACATAACCTAATTAAATATTTGGTTTTTTCTTTTAATTAAGTGATGTATGCGTGGGCCAACCGACGCAAAGAATTGAATGACTATGCGTCGGCCATCCGACGCTTGAATTTTTTAATTATACATCGGCTAAGCCAATGATAAAATCAATTACACTTATTTTTTTTATATAAATACACTTAAATATGTATAGAGTGGGTTGTGCGTAGGTTTAGCCCACGCCCTTTTGCGTCCCTATTATGGCTGACGTCATTTTTGGAAGCTAAGCCTTGTAGTGATATATTGATTAGTCCTAAATTTTTTCATATCATAATGTTAAAGTATTATAATCTTAGTAATCCATCATTATACCATATACTAATTGTACCGTACATGCTCAGATACACCTTGACCATGTTAGTATAATCATCTTTCTTGTCTAAGTATATCTTTGTCATGAGACATCATATAGTCGACCTATATGTATGCGGCCAAGACAAAACCATACTGCCCAAACTGCTTATATAAATAAACTATGATTAAGTGATAGCCTTTTTCTCAAGCTACGTTAGGCTAAAGCTTGAAATAATTGCTATGGTGGAAGATGGCTGTGCAAAAGTTGGTGGAATGCGTGATGGAGCTCTCAATTTTTTGGTGTTTTAATGGTTAAATGAAGGTGGTCTGTGGTGCTCTAAGAGATTATGCCAACTATAGAGAAATAGGTGCTAAAGAGACCTCATGGGATGCTCTAGCAAGTGATTAAGAGATAAGACATGGTTCAAAACTGATTTTGGCAGTATAACATTATCAATCTCATAATGAAGAATACATAGGGGAGACACCTCCATTTATAGAGTAAGGTGTCTTCAAAATGGTCCAAAACTCTAGAATGCTAACATGTACCAAAACCCTAAATATCTTGGTGAAGGAGAGATTGACATGGGAAACTCTCATTTGCATGAAAATCGAACCACTCATGTGTTGCCATGTGGAAAGCTACTTTATGAAAAACCCTCTCCAATAAGACAATGACACATGACCACTACCTTTGTAAGAGAACTCTCCATTCAGGGCTTGCCATGTGGCATGCATGGGACATCTTCCACCCTTAAGCTAAGTTTAAAATAATTAAACATGAAAGAGTTGCTTAAGCTAGGCGTATATGATACTCCGTACTTAAGCAAGATTGTTTTTAAAACTCTACACTACTTGGCCATTAATATAAGGCCTTCAAAGGAAATCATACACTATAAGACCCAAGTGAAGCTTCATATGATCTCTATACTCTAAAATGCTTCATGATGGCCCAAGTGAAGAGGAGCTTAACTTCACCTTTTTCAAAGGATGTAACTCTTCTTGAATTTGTTTGTCCATGCTCCTTGTGATTGGACTTTTGGCTAAGGGTGTGCCATCATCCCCTCCCTCTTGAGAAGGATTTGACCTTAAATCTATAGGCTTTTCATCTTCATCTAGCTCCAAATATCCTACAAAAAGGGTTAGATCACAAACATTGAAAGTAGCACTCACATCATACTCACATGGCAACTCTAGGCCATATGCATTCTTGTTAATTCTTTGAAGCACTCTAAGAGGTTCATCACAACAGGAATTGGGTTTCGAATTCCTTTATTTTGGAAAACTATCTTTGGTCAAATGGAGCCAAACCCAATCACCTTCCTCAAAAATCACTTCCCTCTTGCCTTTGTTATTTTGCTTGGTTATCTCTCGGTTTGGTGTTGTATTTGAGACTTCACCTTCTCATGCATTTTCTTTAAACATTTGAACCTAAATACCCCTTCCTTATGAATGAAATCACTAGGATTTGGGAAAGGTATGAGGTCTAAAGGAGTGAGAGGTTTGAAGCCATATACAACCTCAAATGGAGAGATTTTGGTGGTCTTGTGAACCACCCTATTATAGGAAAACTCAATGTGGGATAGGTATTCATCTTGAGACTTGTGTGTTGGTATCGCGCAGCGGAATGTTTGAGCGTGTGGACAAAAACCAAGAGGAGGGTGAATTTGGTTCTTAATAAAAATTATGCTTTTAATATTTTCCCTTTTAATATCAAAGATCAATTAAAATTCTTTCCTTTATTTTCTAATAAACACAATAAAATAAAGAGAGTAGAGAAGAGAAAATTGCACAAAGTATTTATACTGGTTCGGATCAAAAGACCCTACGTCCAGTTGTTAATCTTTTAAAAACGAGATTAACTAAATCACTACAATAAACCAAACTTACAATCAATGATAAGAAAGATTAGGGTTTAGAAAACACCTCTCTTGAATCACACAAGAGATGAAGACACCTCCCTTGAAATCCACAATGGATGAAAACACCTTCCTTGAATCACACAAGGAATGAACACCTCCTTTGAATCACACAAAGGATGATCGGCTTCTCCTAGCAACAGCAGCAGCACTCAATCACTCAAGATCCCACTTGATGAAAGTTATCG
>Ga0209589_1005915_pt1 | contig 20542 bp, 15 predicted proteins | sample CowpeawhiteBW_FD_187525 | JGI IMG/M metagenome (GOLD analysis project Ga0209589, IMG submission 187525) | Root nodule microbial communities of legume samples collected from California USA - Cow pea white BW (SPAdes) (version 2) | ecosystem: Host-associated > Plants > Roots > Nodule | place: USA... | reverse complement strand
TGAAAGGTTTGATTTTTTTTTCAGATTGAAGTGCTATAATGTTGAGGAAAATAAGGCTTATGGATAAGGATCCAAGGCCCTTTGCAAATCAATTGGACTTTTGCTAAGTGTAGCATTTGTAATGGTGCCAACACTGTAGAGGACGTGATTTAGTTTTCTTTTCAAAATGAAAAAATCGTCGTGGAGGCTTCTAGCCATGACTAAAATTCTATATTTTGTGGTGCTTTTGTGGAATGAACTCGCGAACGGTCCCTCCTTTCTCTCCTGCTCATATTTTTAAAGCCCATGATTTATTTATACAATACCATATTACATAATATATCTACATTTTATTTTAACAACGACAAATTATTATTACAAATTGTTATAGTTAAATAAATTAATAATATATTTAAACAATAAAATTAATCTTTATACAATTAAACCAATAACAATAATAATTATTCAAAACACTAATTTATATATATAACAATAAAATCTATTTTAAATATTAAAAAATATAAAACGAAAAAAAACACGACCCGTGCATCACAAACAATGTTTTCTTATTAAACTTCTAATCAACATGATAGTGTCATTTCTTAATCTAAACAAAATAACAATCTATCTCATCACAAATTGATGATTCCAAATAACTTAAAAACACATAACATATAACACATGATATATAACAATAATTAATTATACGTAAATATATTATTATAACATATAACACATAATATATAGCAATAATTAATTATATGTAAATATATTATTATATCATTGTTAAATAAATTTTATTGTTGAATATATTTAAATTGGCAATTAAAACTTTACAAACTTTGAATTTAAATTATTGATTTATTGATAATAACATTAAAATCTGTTTTCTAAAAAAAAAATTTAAAAACCAAAAAGACGACTTGTACGCACGAGTCTCATGCTAGTTAGAATAACAAAATGGATCAATTTGGTCTTTTGCCTCGTCTAGTCCTTGGTTCGCAAAGTAAATTAATTTATTATTGAAAATGGGTTAAACAATACAATTCGTCCAACCTTAGAATGGACAGACGAGTTGATCCACAACTTTTTTTTTTTCTATTAGTTTTTATTTATAAAATTTATATATTATATATATATATATATTTATATAATATAGAAAAATTATTATTTTTAAACATTCAAAAAAAGTTAAAAGTTAAAAAGGAGACCAAAAAAGATAAAGGTATATTAGAGATATATTAGACTAAAATTGATTTTGAGTTTTATTTTTTTTAAACATAATTTTACAATTAATTTAATAAATAAATATTAGTACTATTTTTTTTAAAATTTTTTTAATTTTGGAGACCTAAACACTTTACTTGCTTTATTTTTGAACCAATTTATTTATAATTATATGTACTAATATCTTATTCTAGAATTAACATGCAGAAATATATCCATTAATAGTTATATATATATATATATATATATATATATATATATATATATTGTTATTTTACATATATTAATATGTATATTACATGTTAGTTTATTTAAATTTTAAATATTTAAACTTAAAATTAGGAAAAATTTTAATAATTATTTTGGATATGTTATAAAATAAAATTAATAATAGAGAATAAAAAAAAAATAAAGATGAGAGAATACAAATCAAATATTTAATATAAATATTTACATAAAATAAAGAATTATGAGTATCAATTATATAAGTACCCCTTATCAAATTAATAGACAATGAACGATCCATGAGAAAATATAATTCGTAATTCATATTCATATTAAAATTAACGGGACAAGCATAAAGGCTGAAATTATTTATCTAATTAATTAGTTATTTGTACGTTTGGTTTGGTTTACTTTATTTTTTAAGTTACGGTTATATCATCTAACTTAAATTACATGGAAGAAGATTGCTGATATATGAGGAGCCATTAAATACGAATACGAATACCTTAGTTGGTTCTTAGAAAAGTCGTCGAACCATTCTTTGAAGCTTGTGAAGAACCAACTCCAACTCTAGTACTTTCAAATTTCCTCACTAATTATACTCTGAAATTATGGGAGATGAGAGGTGACTTAGCAGATGATTTTCTTTTATCTGCAAGACTTATTGCTGATTAGAGTAGCAAAATCATCCTTGTTAGAAAAAGTAGAAGTTAAGGATTTTTACTATTGTAAAGTTGTTGAACTTAGATGATCCAAAATATTTAACAAATTCAACAATAGTAAAATATTTTTTTGAGTATTTTTTGTTCTACAAAATTGTAAAATAGAATCTAGAAACCTGTTTTTTTTTTTTTTTTTTTTTTTTTTTTTTTTTTTTTTTTTTTTTCAGGTCCATTGATTGCAAAACTTCGTCACCAAAGTTGTTGAGACCCTGCAAGAATAATTAGTCCAGTTTATTTTGTAAGTATTCAAAATATCAAGGTAGGGAAAACAAACTCCTAAAAATAATCAACAAAAACTACTCGAGTTTGAATGTGTCCACATGGAGAAATTATTACATGATAGTGAACCATATGGTTCTTAACCATGAATTAATTCCACGTCTAAATTGAAATGTTCATGTTTATATCCAATTAACCTCTTCTTCAATTAGCTCTTCTCATAGTTGAACCACCTTTTCTGTCTTTCCATTTTTAGGTTTCCAAATTATTTTATTTAAAAAAATTATGATTTTATAGGTGATTACAACAATGAAATACTGAATATTATTTTTTTAAAATTATTTCAGAGACAGTTAAGACTGATTTTAATAATTTTGTAAGTTATAAAACTACTGACAATTACAACTACTAATAAATATAAATATAATTTTTAAAATTAATTTAGATACAGTTAAATCAAACTTTGATGATTTTGGTAGCTATTATTTCAACAGTTTTATTTCTAATAAGAGTGTTATCTCTAACAATATCTTTTAATTAAATTATTATTTTTAAAACTTGAATTACTTAAATAAAAATTTTTAAATTTATTTTAACTGATTTAATATCTTATATATAGAATAAAATCAAAGAAATGTATGTTTTTCATATGCATTATACTTTCAATTTTAAGCAAGTTTCAAATGTAATATTTTGATAAAATTTCATACATAATACACATTTGCGTTTATTTTTTTATTATATTAAAAATTTATTAAACTATTATTTTTTTATTAAAAATAATTATAAAAATAAATATTTTGTATAAGTTTGTTATTATATGATATTATAAATAATTATTTGAATTAATTTTCTTTCTTTCTTATAAGTAATAATTTAAATTTAAAAAGGTAGTTACTGAATAATAAAGATGGGAAAAATAAAATGTAAACTTCAAAAAGATAAATCTGTATATAAATAAGTATACATGTTAAAATTCTTTTCGTGTTTGTGGCAGTGTTGTGTTGTACCTAGTCTGTTCCTTGGGGGTTGCTTTGTTTGGAAGAAAGGCTCTCCTAGAGGTTAGAAAGTGCAGCTCAACATTCTGTTACCGCGATTACTGTATTTATTTATCTTTCTTTTTTTCCTTGGCGGAGCATGATTCTATAGTTCAATTCAACTGTTCTAACTTTCAGTGTTTCATCATTTACATTACCTGAAAACATCTTCTTAGTTGGTATCCCTGCAGTTGCTCTGCTAGGCTGAACCAATTTCAACTGATGCCTTTAAGAGGGTTCATGTTTTGTTTCAAAATATTAAACAAGACTCTAAGACTTGTGCCAGGGTCCGTCGTGTCGTGCTTGTTCTTTATTACTATAACCCTTGTTTTTCTGTTTGATCAAAGGAAGGAAGGGCTTTGGTTTAAAAATTTAGAATTGTGAAGAAGAAAAATTATTTACGGGACTAAAATTTCTCTTCAATTTATGTTCGACTTTTATTACTGAAGGACTTGGAGATCAGAGAAACGTGATTTTTAATTTTTTGGACGTACTGAGCAAATTACTGTAAAATCTATTGTCTCACCCCTTTCATTAATATTTGTAAGGGCACAATCAAGCAAAGATACCTTCTCTTTTCCAACATACCTTAAAATTGGTTATCTCTACTCCACTCTACGCCACTCGTTTTGACTAAGCTTTTTTTTTAATTTCTATTTCAGTGGCCTCGTTTAACGATGGGTGGAAGTTCTATTGATGATGATTGGGAGCTCACTTCTTCCTCATCTAATGAGGTTCGGACAGTAGTCTTAGTTGGGCGAACTGGTAATGGCAAGAGTGCAACGGGTAATACCATTCTCGGAAGGAAGGTCTTCAAGTCAAAGGCAAGCTCTTATGCTGTTTCCACCACATGTGAATTGCAGACAGCAGAACTAGAAGACGGACAACGTGTTAATGTTATTGACACCCCAGGTAAAGGCATGGTAACATATTTTCAGGAGCATGTGTGATTGTGATAGGAATCACACTCCTAATTCCCTATTAGCATACTCCCGTGGGCCCAAATCCCCTAGGTTATAGCCCAATACAGCCGTAGGTAAGAATTAATAGGGTGGGGGGCGGCCGAGTTGGTGTAGATTCCATTAGGGGTGTAGGGAATATTGTTGTTAAGTCTAGAGCTTTTTCTCGTACTTGGGGTACGACTCTTATCCTTCCCTGTTTTTTCCCCTTTTATTATCAATAAAACAATGATTATTCAATGTTATCTGGGAATTGCTATCATTTTTGTTTTCTTTGAAATTTTCTATGCACACTATGATAATGTCGCGATTGGACACTACGACGAGTCTTAAAACTAAGGGGCATTGCTGAAGGTTCAAGATCAATTGGTACTTTCTAATGATGCCACACTAAAGGAACAAACATTTTAATTGAGTACTTTAATGACTGGTGTCAATGAGATTGTTAATTGGGTCAATTGGCATAGGTTTAGGCAAAGGGTTGGGACCAGCCACTCTAATCACGAAGAATTTGTGACTAATAGCAAGAAGGGTTGAGTGATAATAGTGTCCGCGAGATTGCCAACTGGGTCAATTGGCACAGGTTTAGACAAAGGGTTGGGACCAACCACTTCAGTCACAAAAGATTTGTGACTAATAGCTAGAAGGGCTGAGTGATAATCCTATGGGTTGGTTTGCAAAGATAGAGACTTACTTTACTGTTCTAGGTGCTCTGTTAGACTTGCAATTGCAATGATAGTTGGCACAAGTTTGTATGGAAGGAATAATATGGCACTGATTCAAGGTGTTGCGTGACTTTGATCATTAGCCGAGTTGGGAGATGCTTAACTGATCACCCATGGGTTGCTGCGGTGATCACCAATCTGGTAACCCATTCTCCCAATTGAAGCCTCTTTAGAAGGATGGCACCTACAATGAATATGTGGTATCATTTGAAGTACTAATGACCCAAGTTCTTCTAATGGTTGAGGAGCAATACATGGGTTTTTTCAAGTCTGGAAGAAACATGCTTGGTGGTCGTAGCCTATGCAAAACCAGCATAGATTAATATTCATGGCATGTCTGATTGAGCAAAAGTTTGCTTGAACAATGTCTTTTGGATGCTAGAGCAGAGGTGAAATTAACATTCCTTACGTCTGGCCATTACCCCAATTATCCAAGGAGTTCACAATTCAGTGAGCTCAACTAGGAGCTCTAATGATAATAAGCCCAACCGAACCCTAGCGCTTAATTTTCAGTTTCAAGGTAGATCATGAATCGCCTGTAGTGAGAATTAATGGACTGACGGGAAAGGGCCTTTGTTTTAAATGTGGGCAATACCATAGCCCAAGTCATCTATGCCAACACTTGTTTCACTTGGTTTAGGACGGAGAGGAGCCAAATATTGAATCTCTAATAGCCATGGAGGGGAAGGAGGGCGAGGAAGGGAGTGAGATGGTATGCCAAATCTGAAATTGTAGATCCTACGACCCCAAAGAGCTTTCTTGTTCAAAACCCCTTAAATTTGAAGGACTTTTGGAGGGGTACTAAATTCTAATCTTAGTCTATAGTGCTTCCAGTCACAACTTTATGCCTTTGTAGTCCGTTGGGGCTCTAGGAATGAGTTTTACTAATACGTGGGGCTTTAGAGTCAGCTTTGGAAATGGTAGCTGGTGTCCTTAGCAATTCAACTTTGGAGACTTTATTCCTCCCAAAGAAGTATTAAGGTATTCACAGATCACTGGAGCCTAAACCATTTTCTTCATCAAAAGACCAACAATGTGTTACCTAATTGAAGTTATTTATAAGCCTAGGCCTGAGAATAAAGCAGCTGGTGCTTTTTCTAGCAGGGACAATGTTGGCGACCTAAACGCCCTTTCTGTGAGCCCTTATTGGCCGGACTTTCCCAAACTAAGGGAAGAATTATTCTTGATCCAGATTTGAACCAATTAAAGGAAATGCAATAGGTTGATCCGAGTTCTAGTCTAGCTTATGAGCTGAGGGAAGGTTTGGTTTTTTTAAGGGTCAGTTGCTATTGCCCAAGCAGTACACCCTCATTCATATCTTTCTGAGTTTCATTCCACTTTAGTAGGTGGATGTTTCGTGTTCACTAAGACCTAAAAAGTATTACAAGGACCTTCTTTGACTAGGCATGACAAAGAGAATCATGGAATTTATTCGTGTGTCAAAGAAGTAAACTTTCTGCTATGTCTTCCCTTGGTTTGTTTCAACCTCTTCCAATTCCAGAATGGACTGAGGAAGACATTTCCGTGGATTTTATCACCAGGTTACCAAGTTACATGGTTGTGAGGTCATTTTTGTGGTGGGATTGCTTATTTAAGTATACTTATCTCCTTGCACTTAAACATCCTTTCCCAGAAAAGTCAGTGGCTTAGTCTATTCCTAAATATGTTGTCCAGCTGCATGGGTTCCCAAGTCAATAGTAGTGATTGTGGTCTCTTATTCCTCGGTAGATTTTGGAAGTTGTTTTTGTCTTCAATTCAAGGTACTGTTCTAGGGATGAGAAATTTCTATTATCCTAAAGTTTTTTAGTAACATTCCTTCATTGTTTCTCATCAGAGCAACTCAAAGAGTGGTATATTTTATTGTCTAAGGAGTTTTGGTATAACATCCTTTCACACAGCCACAGGTAAAATCCCCTTTGGGGTGATATGTGGTCACCTTCCTCCACTTGTGATCCCTTATTTGAAAGGGGAAACTATAGTAGATTAGGTTGAAGTCTCGTGACAATTGAAGTGTCATTTCCATTGGAGCCCAATAAAATATGGAAATCGCATGCTAATGCACACAGGAAACAAGCCAGTTTTTCTGAACGTGATTGGGTTTACATCAAACTTTTAGGTGCCGTCTTGCATTGGTGAAGTCAATTTTACTGAACGGGATTGGTTGCTTGCTGAATCAATACTAAGTTGTCACCAAGGTACTACGGTTCCTTTTAGGTGCTGTCTCACATTGGTGAAGTCATCTAGAAGCTCTTATTTTCAGTGACAACATGCATCCATCCCCTGTTCTACATATCTAAGCTCAAGCGTTCCAACAAATGACTTCATTAGCACCTCTATACCACCTCAGATGGCTATAAAAGGCCGTGATCCTTTGTTTCCAGAAGCTGTACTAACTACATGAAAAGTCGAACATGGTGGTTGGTCATTGGTTGGGTGGCTTATTCTTTGGAGATCTCTGCCAGTGAGAGGAAGCTATGTGGGAATCAATTGCTGCTATCAAGGAACAATTTCCTTTCTTTTGCTTTAAGGACAAGGCAGATGCGGGAGTCTACTAAGTGGGAATCAAATCAACTGCTGCAATCAAGGAACAATCTCCTTCCTATTGCTTTGAGGACATGCAAGATGCTACAAGCTACGGAGAGTTAGGAATTTTTCTATTAGGGGATCAAAACAGTTTTCCTTTGAGATGGAGAATTCATCCACTGAGAATGAAATTGGTATTGATAAGAATCACACTCCTAAGCCCTTTTTAGTGTGTTTTTGTTTGCCCAAATTCCCTAGGTCAGGGGTCCAACAAGAATTAGTGGGAGGGGCAAAGTTGGTTTTAGAGTTTAGAGCTTATTACGGATGTGGAGAATATCATCGTTAGTGGGAGTCTAGAGATTTCTCTCAGACTTGTAGGCTATGACTCTTATCCTTCTTTTTTTCCCCTTCTATTGTCAATAAAATAGTGAATTATTCAATAGTAAATAGAAATCTCATCAGATTGTTTATCTATTTCCTTTGTTTCTTTCTTGGAAGCTTTTGTTACATTCATCTGACGTACAGAGTTTCACAGGATTATTTGATTTGTCTTCTGGATCTGAGTTTGTTGGAAAGGAAATTGTCAAATGCATTGATTTAGCTAAGGATGGGATCCATGCTGTCATTGTGGTGTTCTCGGTTAGAACACGCTTTACTGAGGAAGAAGAAACTGCTCTACGGAGCTTGCAGTCATTATTTGGAAGCAAAATTGTTGATTACATGATTGTGGTCTTCACTGGAGGAGATGAATTGGAAGAAAACAATGAGCGCATGGAGGATTATTTAGGTCGCGGATGTCCAAAGGCTTTAGAGGTTTTTCTTTGAGCATTGCAATCCAGATTAAACTCTACTTTTTTTTCTTATATTCATTGGATTTTTAACCTTGTTGTACCAGTTACTGTGGTTTAGTTGTCTGTTTCAATTGAATGACGGGCTTACAAATCTTTGAACACATTCTACCTTCGAGTCAAAACTTTGATAAATTCATTTGGTCTTTGCTGAAATTTTAAATATATATTGTTAATTTTGAAAATGTATACACAATTATATTTTTTGGCTGGTACATCCAATTTATTCATGCCCCTTAGTAAGTGATTACCTAAACCTTTAGAATGTATTTTTTAACTCATTTTCCTGGTGCACATATCTTTATTCATGTTTGGTTTGGATATGCTTTAAAAAGCATACATTTATTCCATAGCCTTTTTCTAGTTTTTCCTTCTAGAAGCTGCTTTCTAAACTTATTAGAAAAGTAATAAAACTGGTTTTATTTTAAGATTTTAATTTTTCATAGACTAAAACTTATCTAATTATAACTAAGTTTAACATATTTTTTAATTAAAACATTTTTTTCTTATGAAAATCACAAATAAACAGGTCTAAACTAAACACCCGTCTGATGCCATTTGGAGATTAAAACTTTTACATGCAGAAAGATTGGTGCAATGGCTGTCATCTGCTCTTGTATCATGCTTGGCAAATATCTTGTGTGGAATTCGATTGTATATGTTGTGAACTTTCTTATTGGTATGTCTTGTAAGAAAAGATATAAATAGCCGAGTAGCAGAATTCTTAAAAGTGCTTCACTTGGCTTGTTTTTGTGTTGGGTCAACTCTTGTAAAAAATGTCTGTGAGACTCTAATTTTGGTGGTTTTATTTGGCATTTATTGAATCTCTCTCTTGATTTAGATGTTAAACTCATCAAAATTTGTAATTGCCAACAAATTCCAGCTAATAAAGTGTTATTTTCTGCTTCTTTTAGTGGCATGATACTCTTCTGTCCTGGTTGAATATATCTTGGATTATGGGAAAGTCCATCTGCTGAATCTCAAATTGGAAATTCTTAGTTTTGTTGATGTTCAACTGAAATATTGAATTTAACTGCACTGTAGGAAATTCTTGGTCTGTGTGAGAATCGTGTTGTACTTTTTGATAACAAGACTAAGGATGAAGGGAAACGTTTTGGACAAGTTCAAAAACTTCTCTATTTTGTAAACATTGTTCTATCACGAAATGGTGGACGACCTTATACAGATGAGTTGTTTACAGAACTGAAGGTGAAGCCTTTGTGAACATCAAATCTTGGAAAGCATTACATGATATCAGTTAATTCATCTTTTCATTCATTTGACTGCAGAAGGGAGCAATGCAGCTGCATAAGCAACAAAGAAAGGTTGATTCTTTAAAAGGACAATATTCTGAAGATGTAATATCGGAATTTGAAAAGCAAATGCAGCAAACATATGATGATCAATTAAAGCGAATTACTGAGATGGTACCGTACCCTTTACATCCATGTCTTCTTATATTAACCATTTTAATTAACTTGATGTCATTTAACATTTTTTTAAGTTAAATAATGTGACTCTTTTATTTTAATTAATTTTTTATAGCGCTTTGCATATGTATTGCAGTGTAGTGCTTAATAAGCAATTTAGTTGATTAAAATCAGCATTTACTCGGTATTTAAACTCACTGAATAGTTGCACTCATTCGGATAAAATACTATTGGTGTTTTGGCATAGGATCTAAAATTGGATAAATCTTGTTTAATTTCATAAATTAAGTAATATGTGATAATCTTAGTTTTCTTTGTTGTGTACATGCATATTAATTATTAACGAGCCTTATGAAATTGATAAGTGAGCTCTTAATAAGTAGTTTAGTGGGTACATTCCAGAAGGAATAGATACTCCATCCCGACTCAAATATAAGCAAAAAAAGAGTTATGTTGGGTGAACTTTTTTTAAATAATTTTAATTTCTACACTGTAATTCCTAAAGATACCACCATTAGCTAATGTATGTCCGTGATCAGAGTATGATGCTCAGGCTCCACCCATATTGCATTTGGTCCATCCTATTTCATGGGGAGTCCATTACACTTGAATAATCTTCATACATGCTTTTCTTGGCCTGCAAACAACCGAAAATGTCTTAATAATTTTGAGTTCATGAATAGTATAGAATGCATGCTACTTGTGGCCAAAAGAATCAAAAAGATTCAAAGCAGTGAAACTTCTGCCTTGATATGGTGGTATTGAGTTTGCTATCCCTCATACTTAATTCTCTTTCTCTGTCTTTCTCCTTCTCCCTCTCTATCTCTCTCTCTCTCTCTCTCTTTCTGCTTCTCCTTCTTCCTCTCTCTCTTTTATTAAAATATCAAGAATAGTGGATGGTGTGTGTCTCTGTGTGTGGAGGAATTCAAATTGAAAGCTTAAATTGATTTTTACTTGTAAATAATAGGAGTGGTAATTAATGTTGAAATTGGATGATATTAAGAGATATGGTGTCTAGTGTCGAACTTGAGTTCAAGATGTAACTAAATATGTTGGTCTTTGTCTAGTCTCTGTTCGGTGAAAGAATAGTCTATTCGTCATTGAGCGTGCTGTCCATGTAATCCACTGTTGTTCACTGCTGTATGTAGTTGTCCGCTCCTGTTTGCTGCCGATTTTTGTCCTCCAACCCCTCGATCTTGTGAGCCTTTAGGAGCATGACCCAACCCTGGTGAGTGCGCATCCATACTCCGACTGACGCACCGTCGCATGCCATCCAAACGCAGTGCTTCCCTAGGCGCATGTGTCTCATGAGCTGCCTTCCAATGGTCAGAATCTTCCTGGACCCCACGATCAAATTCATTACAGCTTTCTGAGCCCGTTTCGGCCCTCTGTTCTTTGTTCTGAGAGCATTTGGTGTCTTCTAATGTTAATCTCAATTTCTCTCACTTGAAACCCCAGGTTTCTCTCTCTTGAAACCCTAGGTTTCCTTGTTGCGGTTCTGGATTGTCTCCCTGTATTTCCTCAACTTGTCTTCAGGAACTATCTCATTTGCCATAATTTCTACTTGTGAAAAAAAATAGGTAGTAGTAGAGGAGGGCATCCTATAGGTAGAGAGCTCAATGTACTTATTGTAAAATAATGGGTCACATTCAGGAAAGTTGTTACCCTTCACACAACACCTAACAATAAATCCTATTAAAGGTTATTTATTTTAACATTAACTAGTCATTAACTATTACAAATTTGTTGATCATTAACTATTACAGATTATAGGAAATCAGGATCATTGATCCTTGATTATTAGGCAAGAATTTAATGTATTTGATTAGTATAAATATGTACTATGTGATCTGCATTAGACACACTACATCGGACCTTTTGTCGGAGCCATTACCAGAGCTTCCACCATTGCCATTGCTGGAATTGTTGCTACCATTGCCTTGCCATTGCCAGAGCTTTTTGTATAACTTTTATGTTTTATTTAAGAAGGGGCTAAAGAATCCCTATCATTTATTTAAGCATGGTAGCTCCACTAAGCAATGCTAGTCTTCTAACTTCAGAAATTCATGCACTGCATGCTGAAATTGAATGTCTAAAATCTCTCATGGAGTCTATCAATAAGTGACCTTTTGGTACTTGCTCTCTATCATGATTGGTAAGAAATCTAACTCCTCTTTTAATGTTTTTAAAACTTTATCTAAGGATTCTTGGGTTCTAGATTTTGGTGCAACATACCATATGATCCCTTATTCATCTCTTTTAATATCATATATTTCTCTTCTCGGTAACCACACGACGGTTGTGAACCGGACTCATCCCAAAACTTTCTATAATCTTATTTCCATTAAAAACTTACCCATGACCTAAAGTGTTATGTAATCTTCTTTCTCACTTATTGTGTTTTCTAGGATATTTCTACAGGGAGCACAATTGGAACGGTTAAGGAACAAGTAGAGTTGTAATGCTTTAATAACTTAGGAACTAAAGATAGTAACAAACAAGTACCTCTTGTCTCCAATCTTTTATATTTTTTAGTCTTCTAAAATTTGGCTTCTCCATTGTCGTTTAGGACATCCCTCTTTTTCTATTCTAAAGTCTATGTTCCCTTCCTTATTTTCTAAAGAGTCTATTGAGTTGTTTAAATGTGAAGTATGTCAACTTGCTAACCATCATGCTATTAGCATTGCTCACAATCCAGTTCAGCTTGATAGGACCAAACACATAGATAGGTTGACACTTTATTAAAGAGAAACTAGATAGTGGTCTTATTACTACTTCTTTTGTTCCATTTGAGCATCAATTAATAGATCTATTCACGAAAGGTCTTCCTACCGAGCCATTTCATGATCTTACATGTAAGTTGGGAATGATTGATATCTATTCACTAGCTTGAGGGAGAGTGTTGTTAATAGGATATTAAGTGTTCTACTAGAAGTTGTTACAAGCTGTTAGAAAGTTCTAAAGATCTCTTTGTAATTATTACTTAGAGGCTAATGTACTATTTCAAATGAATGAATTGAATAAGAATTTTCTTTCTTTCAGATTATTCCTTTCAAGTTGTTTTCCTTGCCTTCACTTTTACACCCTTGGAGCTCTAAATGCACTCCCTCCTTTTGGCTGCACTACTAGCTCCTATTGGGGGCTTGAATATCCTAGATAAATCCTATTTTACCCATTATTATTTTCACTAAAATTATAAAAAAATAACTCCTAATTTTTACAAGTCCACGATAAAAACAAAAAAATTAAATAATTATTTTGGTGACCGTGAACATATTGTCTTGACATGCTTTTAGTTACCCTCCTTGGAATTATGTGTTTTTGTTCTTTATATTTATCCTCATTCATGTACTTATTAGAGTAGGCGGGTAGAGGTGCTAAGAAAGGTGTATTTGAACGCAAAAATTTTACAAGAATGGGCAGCTTATCTTCAAGTTGTACTCAAGTGGAAGCGGGAAGGTGTTGCTATCTTTCATATGAAGAAAATGACAATGTAAATCTGATATCATTAATGATCTTTATTAGATATAACAAATACGGGAGGGCTAGAAAGCTTGTGTGGTAAGTCCTGTTACACAGGTATGATTGGACAATAAGGTGGTGAAAGATAATCCAAAACTAAAAGCTTTATCAGTCTTTTTCAACGAGAATTTGGATGGGATCGTAGGACAAGTTAACTGAAAGGGTTAAAAAGTTTCCTTTTCCTCTAGACTATCAGATATTTTAACGTAGCCCCGGCCACCAGTTGGTAGGTTTTATGGGGAAGAGTATACGTTTGGCTAGATAATTTTCAGCTTGCATGTGGCCGTGCCATTATTCTAATGCATTTTAATCTTTAGTGTTACGGGCTTACACTCTAGCAGAAGGTCTTGACTCCCACGAGTACACGTGGCAAAGCACTGAATACAGTATTGACATAATAAGTGGAGCGTTATCTCTAATATTTTAGTTTTGGATTAATTATATGAATTTTTAGGTTGAATCAAAATTGAGTGAGGCAACTATGAAGCTTAAGCAACAGTTAGATGAAGAGCAAGCTGCAAGACTTAAGGCTGAGGAGAAGGCAATGTTAGCTCAAATGAGATCAGATGAAGAAATACGTAAACTGAGAGAACGTCTTGAGAAGGCCCACGAAGAACTTCGCAAGCGAGCTGAAGGTCGTTGTGCCATTCTTTGACAGTACCTAATTGGAACTTCAGAGAATTTATTTGTTATTTTTCTCTAGGATGGTGACATCAAATAGCAGTTGCTCTTTCGCGGTGTTAATACTTTGTACAAGTACCATGGCAAATATGCAATTACTTTTATTCCATGTTTGACAATCATAGATTATGGGATTGGTGAAGTTTTCTAATCTGGTTTTCGTACTTAGTAATATTTCAATGCAAATTCAGTGTTTTCTGTCGAATTCTAAGTGCCATGTCACCCCTTCAATAAGTGTAAGTACTTATACTCTTTGTTAAAATCTACTATATTTGTTTTATGTTTTTGATTGATTAATTTCTTAATTACTATAAACTAGGAAACTTGCTATTATGATTGCTAGTTGGTGCTTCTTTTAGTGAGATTTCGGTTGTAGTCTCTTGCTATATTTGCTTTAGTGCAGTAAACCGGATTACGAGTCCATGTTAAGAGTCAAGAGAGTTTACTCTGTTGGGATCAATTGTAGGAAACAGGGAGTATCTCTCATCTTGTTCCTTTCTGCGAAAGGTTTTGTCCGACCAACAACTTATGCCAGGCCTGGGAATTGGAAGCCTCATAGGATGAGAAAATAATCCATTTATTTGTCATTCATTTAGTTTATGTACAAGTATATTTATCGAATCCATCCAACAAAAGTATAGAAAAAGGAATTGGATCAAATTCATCTGTTTAATTCTAAAAATGTTAATGGAATTCATTAGTTTTCAAAATGCAATGAAACAGGCAATATCTAATCGATGTGTAGTTAGGGATGTTAAAACAATCTGTACCTGCCAATATCCGCGGATAAAATTCGCAGCAGATAGGAATCGGATATTAAAAATGGATATTCGCTACCCGTGGATACGGGTATTTTTGATACTCGCATGTTAACGGGACGGAAATGGGTATCATATCTGTACCCGTTAAACTTTAATTCAGAACAATACCCTCATATATATATATATATATATATATATATATATATATATTAGTAAAAAACATTATGAGTCTTTATTCAATAATGTTGGTCAGATTCTTACCCCACATCGGAGTAGATTACTTCCAGATACTATGGAGGCATTGATATGTCTCCAAGACTGGTTATAGACCAACATGAAAGGTAATGAAATTAACACTTTTACTTAGATATTTTAAGTGATTGTTAGAAATTTTTAATGAACTCCTTATGTTTACATGTTCTTCTAGATTAAAAATTGACAACATGAAACTTTATACAATATTACAAGATGTGGACATTAATGAAGTTAGTAATTTCTTTAATATTTCATTCAAAAATAAACTACAATATAAATTGTTAGTGATGTTTTATTTGTTTGTTTTTCAAGAATCAATTGGAGAAAATGGATTTGTTGATCCAATCACTAATTATGATTAAATATTTGTTTATTAAAATACTTTTGTAAATATCCGCGAGTACTAGTGGATACCCGCAAATATGAAAAAAATAGGCGGGTACCCGCATAACGGATACCCGATGAATATGATACGGGTACGTGGTGAATATTTATCCTGTGGGTAGGGTACGGGGAAGCTACTACCCGTACTCTACCCGTCCCGTTGACATCCCTATGTGTAGCAAACATATTAACAAAGTATAGTTTGAAGAATGCACATTAGGATTTATATAGGTTCATCCCAAATGTCAAGGTTATTTTCGGTTGTTAAAAAATTTCACTATTCAAATTCCTTGACAAATATAAATGTTTTTAAGTATATTTGTTAATTTTTCCCTCGATTGGAATAATAAGAACTACTCTCTAATTAGATTAGTCTCTAAATCATTTCTCTTTAATTTTTTTCATATCAATATCTTCATCCTGCCTTGCTTTAGTTAGGAAAATTTTTTATATAATCTTTAGAGCATTTTGTTTCTTCTAAGCTCGAATTATTTATAATCAATTACTTGAGGGTTAAATATATTTTTAGTTTCATCATACTCAGTGAAAATTAAAATTAGTCAATTTTTAAAACTTTAACCTAATTTAGTTCTCCAACTTTAGTATTGTATAAATTTAGTCATTTCAATCAAAATTTGTTAACACGTTTCAAAGACATCTTATGATAGCATTTGAGTTATTTACATTGTTTAACATATTTTTACTTCGATGTTATCATGAAATATCAAATAAACCTAACCAATTTAGTTAAAAGTATTAAATCTACACAATTATAAAATTGAGAAACTAAATTGAATCAAAATTTCAAAATAAACTAATTCTATTTTTTACCAAAAGTTAAGACATAAAACATATTTAACTCATTACTTGATCAATGAATTTGAATCGGTCGGATATTCTTCATTCAGGATATCAAACGTTTATATCGGTATAAACCCACCTTTTTCCAAGTACATTTCTTGAAATTTTTCCTTGTTACTTTTATAATTTTTTCATGCGTTCCTTCGCAGAGAATCAAAGGACTCTTTCTCTGAAAGAAATAGTCCATCTCTGTAAAGAAATGAAGGCCTTGAAAAAGACTGACGTTTACATCTACTACCTTCATATACTCTGACCTGTTTATTGTCAATTTTTTCGCCAAGTGACTTTGTTATTTCGAATCCTTAAAATAAAATCTAAGGCTATGGCCAAAACCCAGACAATAACCTACTTCAATCATTTCAAAGTAATACGTCCATGTTGACCTTGAGTCGTAAGATTTATAATTTCATAAAATAATAAAATACTGTTACTTTTACATGGGTTGAGCCTAACACCTCACTTTTGGGAAGTCTTCGTACCGACCATATAGGTACAGTACTAAATAAATAAAGACGTGCAAAAAAATGCAACACCGAGCCAGTGTGTTATTATGGCAGTAAAAAAGTTCAAACTGTATTCTCACATCAAATAATTTTTTTATTAATTGACATCACCTTATGAAGTAGAACCAATATATATGATTTACAAATAAGTATACAAGAACAAAATATAAACCTGCTTCATCTTGCTCATGTCAGGTGAGAAGACAAGAATTGAACCCTAAATCTCCCCGGCTAAACCAGGAGACTACCAAACTGGTGACAAGCAAATGCCCCATTTTAACTTTTCAAAATGACCACTGCCAGATTTGAATGGTAAAAGATCACATAGCCTTGTTGACATGAAAGTGAAGTTTTCAATAAAGAAGGAATTGGATAAATTGTCAATCCGGCAATAAATTGTCAATCCCGCATACCGAGTTCCACCTCAAGTTCATCATCATCTTCAAACAGCTTCAGAAGACGAGCATGCTGCTCTTCTCTCTTCTTCCTTTGCCATAATTTGAAAAGAAAAACACAGAATGCTATGACTGTCACCATACCAAGACATATAATAATTATCTTGAACCCCACAGAGCTTCTTGAAGCATGATGATTCATATATTCATTCTCATTTTTGGCATCTGAAGGATTGTTGTCTAGGCCTTCAAGGACACAAAATTTTCATAAGCGACCGATATAAGAGGCAGGGGACCTCTCCTGCTTTATTTTAAGAAATTAAAATAGATTAATGGATTAAAAAATTTTCTTCATTCACAGGTGTATGGTACATAACATTCTAAAGTAGTAACAAAGGCCAAAGGCTAAATTGTTAGATTTAACTAACTTGTAAAAGGGTGGAATTTCGAGAGCTATTAACATTTGATTAAATGTCCACTGCCATATCGGCATGGATTCCTTATCAGCGTATTTTAAACGCAAATAAAAAACACCAGACATAATTTCCTTGGTAAACCTAATAATTATCTGCACTTTACCTCGGTAACATTGTTAACAATGATGAGCAAATGATCAGAATCTCCACATAGACCACTTGTTGTATTTCATTTTATTGCACATAAAACCCTAAAAATCAAAATCATAAATTGTTCTATACCCTCAAATCAGCATTCATGGCATTCTCTCCCAACAGCAAGACACAAATTCATGAAAAAGAGTAGAGATACCCGAAAGGAGTTGCAGATGCAGAGAGATCAAGGCCAGGAGAAATGGGTACCGCAGAGACCTTATGATTAGCATCGTAGCTCACTTCTGTTCTCTTCTCTCTGCGCCTCTTTCTCTCTCAACAAATCTAGTTGAGGCGTAACTTCAACTATTTCAATTTTCACATCTGCAATCCAATCCAACATCAGACTCTCAACTACGTTAATTTCCCTTCACCTTCCTTTACTACCTGTACCTAGTTTTTTAACCTCCATGAATTTTGTAATTTCTCTTTACTACCATTGACAATGTTATATAAGATTTATCCGTTATGTTATGTGGTGTTATAAATGACTGCTAAAAACTTATTTTTATTCATAATGAATATGAAAGGTATTTTTGTTTTTATTTCATTTTACAAATAAATTATAATTGTGGAGACTTTATAATTATACAATTATAATTCATATTCGATTTTTTATGAATTTGTAGTATCTTTGATAGAAAACAAATTATTAATTTCTTAATAAATTTAAATCTATTTAAAATTAACATATTTCAGCTAAATTTTTGCAATGATGATCATTGTTATGAACAATAGTTAATTGAAAAGAAAATATAAACATAATAATAACATTAGCCATTATAATATGTTTGTGGTTCTTTGTTTGGGAATCTATAAGTAGAGTTCAAAATGCAGTTTGATACACTTTGATTCCGTCTTTTTTTTATCATTTAATTATAAATTTTATTAAAAGAAAATCTCAAACAAACTGGTCTGGCACTATCCAAAAATTATTATTTGCACTAGGTGGCTAGCTTGAAGAAAAAACATGCTAAATCAGATACCAATCTAATTGGGAAACAATGAACAAATGAGTGGAAAACTGCATATTATTTTTTGTACAATTTTTTTAAATATACTAATCAATATTTTGTTTGTAATCCAATGATATATATTTCTTATGTGTCACGAATTTGCTTACAAGTTACAAAAACCATGGAGAGCTTACAAAGTTTTAAACTTTACTATTTAATCTTAGGAAAATGATATTTCAACAAAAGTATTTTTTACAAGTTTTTGACAATGGTGACGTGGCAGCGGTTTTTTTAAATTTTTATTATCAAAATGTAAGTTAGCACGTGCGGCAGAAAGAAAGGAAACTGAAATTAAAATGTAAGTTAGAGAGAGAAAGTGAGGAAGAGATAAAGGGGGAAAGTGAGGGTGCGAAGTGAGAAACCGTATCGGGAGAGAGAGAGAGGAAGCAAGGTCGCTGAAGTTTCTGGTTCACTAAAAGTGAGATTTTAGAAAGAGAGAGGATGGGAGAAAGCGAGAAACCGACAAAGGGAGAAACACGAAAGCGAGAAAGATAGAGAGAAAGAGGGATAAAGCGAGAACGGGAATGAGAGAGTGAGAGGAGTGAAGCATTGGAGATTAGTGGTGGAAAATAGCAGTCATTGCCGCCGTTTGGGTGGGTTACCGGAGACAGGTCGTAGAGGAAGTCGTCGACGACAACGAATTCGTCTTCCCGAGCGTACAATTAATATTGTGTTGGGACATTTGTTAAAAGAAAAAGGATATCGGGAGTTAATCAAATTAGTCAATTGTCATTTATGTGAATGTTAGGCAGTGCATGAATGATGGATAAAGGAATTTGTAAATTACTGAATTCATGAATGAATGATCCAAATAGCATATGTAAATGAACTTTACTGAAGTCTGCATTGAACAGACTAAACTTTGCATGTAACTCCCCACTTAGTTATGCGTCACTCCCCACTCATTTTTCGATTTGTTGTCTTGTGGGTTGTGTGTTGTTTGACAAAGCACCCAGTGTAGTTCATGGAGATTGGGTTATGGAGAAGAATTTGTAAGTCATTGAATGAAAGAGAAATGATCCAAATACCATATATAAATGACTTTGACTGAAGTCTGTACTGTCCATACAAAAATGTAAATGTTACTCCCCACATAGTTATTCGTTACTCCCCACTTAGTTTTGGATTGTTTTATTTGGTTTCTGTCTTGTTCATCAAAGCACCTAGTTTAGTTAATGGAGCATGGTTGATGGAGAAGACTTTGTCAATGATTGAATGAAAGAGCAATGATGCAATTACCGTATATGAACGAACTTTACTCAAGTCTGCACTGTGCAGTCAGAACATTGTGCGTAACTCCCCACATAGTTATTCGTTACTCCCCACTTAGTTTTGGATTGTTTTATTTGGTTTATGTGTTGTTCATCAAAGCACCCAATTTAATTAATGGAGCATGGGTGATGGAGAAGACTTTGTCAATGATTGAATGAAAGAGCAATGATCCAATTACCGTATATGAATGAACTTTACTCAAGTCTGCACTGTATAGTCAGAAAAGTGTGTGTAACTCCCCACATAGTTATTCGTTACTCCCCACTTAGTTTTGGATTGTTTTATTTGGTTTCTGTCTTATTCATGAAAGCACCCAGTTTAGTTAATGGACCATGGGTGATGCAGAAGACTTTGTCAATGATTGAATGAAAGAGCAATGATGCAAATACC